>Ga0307511_10002459_pt1 | contig 19383 bp, 25 predicted proteins | sample 13_EM_MG_FD_200266 | JGI IMG/M metagenome (GOLD analysis project Ga0307511, IMG submission 200266) | Populus trichocarpa ectomycorrhiza microbial communities from riparian zone in the Pacific Northwest, United States - 13_EM | ecosystem: Host-associated > Plants > Roots > Unclassified | place... | reverse complement strand
TTGCAGATCTGGAGAATGCGAGCACCTTTGGTGTGCCTGGATGTTGCCGGTCGTCCTCCCAACTTTTCTTGTGACCAGTGCTCCAGTTGAGTTAGCCACTTGGGGAGCAATGAGAAAAGATTGAAACCACGTCAGTTTCTGGACGAAGGCAAATGGTCCCGATCCACCAAGAATTGAAAACAGCGACTTGCGGATTACGAGTACAGTCCCGTAATGTTCTACAACCAGTCAGTTGATTTCAATACACCTGACTGGTTTCCATCGAGCCCGGGCCCATTGAATAAGTTACAAAACTATGGATGAGCTGTCCCGGCCCCTAGTGTTTTTTCCAAGGTTGACAACAACCCATGCATGTTTCTGAGTGGGCAAGATACTTCAATCTCAAGTTGCTCACACTGAACTACTGCAGCATGAGATGCCATGGTGGCCGGATCCCCTCATCATCCGATGTCAGAGTATACTCATCAGGCCAAGTGCTGGTGCGATACTGGTACTGCGTTCCATTAGCAGCAAATATATGTTTTCTGATCTATATATAGCTTACCTCAACAGGATACCGGTATCACAGTCTCAAAACATATCAATTTTCCCTCCTTGAGTGCTAGTCTCCGACATGCTGTGGTCACTAGAGTGGAATACCTTCCCGCACCCAAAGCTTTGACGCGTCATCGTGCGGGTGGAAAATGCGCAGGCAAACCGTTCTATGTCATATCCTAGTCGACGGCTGCGGCCCTGTCGCTGCATGCATTCAACCCTACCTAGGTAGCCATCGATGGCAAAGCCAGAACCCAAGTTTCCCTCACTCCGCCCACGTACAGGCGACTAACCCTATCTAGGCTTGGCGGGTTTGTCAACCTGCACTGGTGGCTTTTGCCCCATGTGTTTGATTATGACGCTAGAGCGTTCCACATAACGGCGGTAAATATAGGACAAATATATTCAATGGCATAGGTCCCAATCTTCTAGTCTGGTTCCTGTGATTGTTACAAAGTATAAAAAATTCAATGACATCCGCACCCTTAGCCCTCCGTAGGGCGCTACTCTATGGTATGTGATACTCCAATATAAAAGGTGCGGGGACGGCAGGTGGCATATGCAGTGTGTAGGCTGCAATGAGCATAATTAGAACCCGGGACTGAAGCTGACCTGAAACTTCAGTTCCTGGCTCTAGTTTCAAAATGCTAGAAAAGTCCCGATCTTTAATCGTCGACTGCGTTGTATGTACCACGTCATCACGTGATGGACCTCGTTGGCTGACCTAGGGGCCAGACTTACGACCTAGAGGATTCAGTAACCGCAGCTCTCAAGCCGTTGGCCCGGTCCAACATTCAGCGTTTATTGCAGGAGCCGCGTGTGGCCGGAATTCAAGAACAGGCGGTCCGAATCAATTCCGTTCAGTCAGGGTTAGCTGAATATGACTTGGACATCATGGTTGACCATTCCGTACTTGTGAATTATATTGGCTATAAACCTGTTGGCTGACTCTTGTTTGTGCAATTCCTAGAAACACCCATCACATATAGACTCCGTAGTGGTTCCGAAGGTCGAATCCGCATCTGATATGTGACGAATCCCCTCCTCACAATTAACCTGTATTCCTGGGGCTGATATCTTCTAGTAAGTTCGTCCATGACGCTCTCGAACACTATGGCGACTCCAAGACGCAAATAATTGCACTCATCGAGTCCGCCCGCGCTATTCTCAACCTGCGGGAGATTTGCACTGTCGTACCTGAACGTCTCTCTGGCTTAATATTCGCAGCCGAAGACTTTGCACTCGATATGGGTTTAGAACGTACCCCTTCGCTCCTAGAGATGCTGTATGCCAGACAAAGTATTGTTACTGCCGCAGTAGCACATAAGCTATCTGCAATCGACCTGGTTTGTACTGACTATATGAATACCTCTGATGAGGGTCCGCTGGCAAGAGAGTGCCGAAGCGGGGCAGCCATGGGCTTCACAGGGAAACAAGTCATTCACCCAAGCCAGGTTGAGATGGTCCAGAGGTTATTCTCGCCATCGGGAGCGAGGGTAATCTGGGCCATGAGAGTTCTCAGGGCGAATGAAAACGCTGTCCAAGAGGGGAGGGGTGCTTGGACACTAGATGGAAAGATGATTGATGCACCTGTTATTATGGCGGCAGAAAAGTTGGTAAGTTCAATCAGACCCGATATCTTGCGCATAGCACTGCTCATTGGGTATGTATGCAATTAGGTGAAAAAAGCAGAACGTGCAGGAATAGATAGTCAGGCATTGTGGGACAAGTATAATGATGTAAAATCGGAGTGATAAAATCCCCCATTGTTGCCTATGCACCGTAAAATAGCAAAACAAATTCCAATAAACCCCGATTTCATCTAGAAAAACACACGCTGAACCAAAGAATGCGCCTGAAAAATAATAACTCCATTTCATGTCCAGAACTCAGAGTGCCATAAAACATTACACATGCAGCGCCCTTGTATTAGAGGCATATGCTAGTAGAAATTTGGCGCAAGTGAGCGTGTATTTGCAGGCTTTGGTCCACGCCTCGTCTTGTTTGAATGCGAGCCGAATACAAGCGTCTCCTATCTTATCTCTATTAATGGTATAAGGCATTTTGACGTTGGAATCTTGAGACTCGACATATTCGCCCATTTGCCTGAGGCAGTCCAAAAAGGCAACCATAGCATGATCGAATTTACGGTGCACGAACATTCTTGCGAGTGGGAGGTCTCCAGAAGAAAAGAGCTCCAAACTACTGACTCTTGTTTGTTCCCCATGGTGGCTTTCAACCTTCTCGATTCTAGATGCAGAGCCCATAGGTTTCAGTCGGTAGCCTTCGAATGTGAATTTGATCTTCTCTGCGACTGTTGCAAGAAGAAGTAAGGTCTGACCCCAAGCAGCGTTTATCTCTGGCCATTCAACCTGTGCAATGTTAGCTTGAAATAAATTCTCGAATTCTCCAATAGGGTGCCATACAGGCTGGTTTGGTAATCTGCCTAGGCGTAGGCCGTTGATTGTCCCAAAATAACCATCGTGACCAATGCAGAAAGTATCGTTATAGACATTTGTCCGCTGTAAGCGCTCTAGCTGCCTAGAGTCGTGGTCATACTGAAGGTTGATTGAGTCCCTGTCATTCTGGAATTCCTCCAGCTTCAGGGCAAATTCATTCCGGTCCCTCCAGAAGTTCTCCTCCTCCAGGTCAAGCTGCTTAGCCTCCTCTTCTAGTCGACGAAGCTCTTCTAGGACGTCTGCCTTTTCTTCCTCTATGTCTCGAAGACTTTGAATAGCTAATGCTTCTTCGGCCTTGGTAGCCTGGTATTCTTTCTCCGCTTGTAGCTTCTCCTCCTGCGTCGGTACTTCCGCATTGACCTTCTTCAAGAACTCCACATAGGCATCACGTTCTCTCGTTACATTCGCTAGACGCTTGCTGAGCCCATCCACTAGGAGCTCCGTGCATTCCATGCATACAGGGTGGTCTATATCAGACTTTGATGACAGCACATCGAATAGCTTTGCAGATACCTTCATCTGATGTGAAAGTGAAGTCTTCGAATCATCTTCTTCATCCACAGCTGCATTCCCGTTTTCTTGCTCATTTTCTCCAAGATAGGCTCCTCTATGCGTCTGTGTGGGTGTGACTGCAACCTGAGACTCTGTGAGGTAGACAAAGGATTCCGCTGGATTTTGATATAGGGATCTCGTCGGTGTGGTGAGTGGGGAATGTTGTGAGCTCCCGTCAACGCCCCCCCCGGCATAATGCGATTCCTGCAGTCCCGGGAGGGCAAACCTGGGTGCTGATACCACACGCCTGAATACTGCCGGCGGCGCTGTCTGTTTGGCTTTCTCATATATTTCCCTACGCTCAGCTGGATATGGTGGCTTCGAAGATGTTAGATTCTGTTTCTGTTTCGGGGATAGTGTAGACGACCCTATGAAGTTTAGTCAGTACATTACATGTAGTTGTTGGGGGGGCAATAACGGACCAACGAGAAGGTCAAAGGTTGCCGGGCTGATTTGATCCTCTAGGGAGGCATGCAGCTTCAGGGGCACTCTGCACTTCTGGCAAAACATAATTGTCGGGGTTTGGGGGATGTCGGAAAGGTGGCAGAATCGTACAGGTTAACAGAATTTACATGGCTCCTCATGCAGGAACCAAGTCACGGGCCCAAGTGCTTGTTGCTTGGCACCACCATGAGCCAACATAAAGCTACAATAGAAGAAGCGTTGCAAGTCCCCAAAATTTTGGGGTTTCGCTCTCGAGTGAACAACATATCCACGATGGCAGTTACCGATATCTCACAGAGTGTGGCATCTCTTGGAGATGCTCACCGGGAGGTAGGAATAGTTTCTCTAGCGTTTCAGGGACAGCTAACTCACTAGACAGCTATCAGACGATGACACTCATCACCAGACTTCGGAAACTCGAGGGAATAGGCGTGGATACAGTGCGCGCAGAACTCGTCCAACTCATACACCAAAGCTTAAAGGACTCGGAACAGGACCTTCAGGTAATTACGGTATCGGGCTGCGGTTGGCGGACACAATTTCGGCTAATACGAGCTACCGAATAGCTATTACAGATACATATCGAAGACCTACCTGTCGGGGACCAGAAGACTGCACTGACATCAAAATGGCACAAGCTATCAGAGGATACAAAGATGTATACTCTTCTCTGTTCGGGATTATAGTCAGAGCTCGCTGACAAGCCCTCACAGAGCGCGGGCCTCATACCGGAAAGCTCAGATAGAAGCTAAAAGAAATGCAGAAGCAGCAAGGAGGCAGGAAAGAGAGCTTTTGCTGGGGAAAGCCGATGGTAAGAGAAGGCTAAGAGGGGCAAATCAACTCTCGTACGTCGTGCGCTCCTCTGAAGCTGAGTAGCTACTGACCATCAACAGACAAGATGAGCTTGTCCTCAACGCATCAAGTGACATTACAAGCTCACTGAAGCGAACACATACACTACTTGCATCCGAGCTCTCGAGATCTCAATTTGCCTCCGAAACCCTCACACAGTCGACACAGGCGCTCAAGGAGCTGTCAACCCGCTATTCCACCTTCGACGATATGCTGCTTAAATCACGGAGACTCATCACAGACCTAGTTCGGAAGAACAAATCAGATGCATGGTACTATGAGAAGGCCATCTATATCATGGTCTTCACAATAATATGGTTGGTTGTGAGGAGGTTTTTATATGGGCCATTTTATCTCCTGGTCTGGTTACCACTCAAATTGTGCTGGTGGATGCTTTCGTTATGTGCATCGATCATAGGTGCCGGAGGTAGCTACGGCTCAGATGTGTTTGGGGGGGTGGGCAAAGTGCGTGTGGCTGGAGATGGTTCTATCTTGACCAATAGGCCGAAGGTGGAAGTGAAGGGAATACTGGAAGATCTACCTCAGATACCACAGTCTTCGCTCTCAACTCCCGACGTTGTCCCTGAGGTATCCGAGGACCCTGGAGTAGTAATCGAGGTCGTAGTTGAGGAGAAGAGCTACAAAAAAGCCGATCCACCGCCATTCACTCCATTCGAGGAAAACGATTCTCTGTTGGAGCAAGTGGGGCAGGCGCTTGACAAGCAACGAAGGGATGCAAAGGCGAGGGAGCATGCTCCAGTTGTGCAAGAGGCGAGACATGATGAGCTATAGGTGGAAGGTAATATAATGGTACGGGGTAGGTACAGCAATAATGGCTACAACGTTGCAATTTACTAGGAATCGATATAATTATTTCACTAAATAACGGATATACCCGCAGAGGACCTGCAAGGGCCCCTCCATGCAGGCCTAAGACATGCAGAGTTCAAATTAGATTCATAACTCAACGAGCCTGCGAAAACTGTAGAAAATGAGACAAGTGCTACAATACCGGTAGTTACTAGTCGAGGCGAAAACTCCGTCGTCTTTAGCAGCATCTGCCGCATGCACTTAAATCCCGTTTGGTGCTGTGCTGCGGCTGGGATCAATTGATCGATGCTGGTAGGCTGATTACCTTACTAGTAGTCTAATTGTGCTGATTACCTATGAGATTTACCCCTCCAAATGTGGTCGTTACCCCGCCTACTTGTCACCCTTCCCTCACATACTCCCACATCATCTCACATAAATATTCACTCGATACCTCACAGGCTCCTAGTCTACAGGCTCCTTCCTCTCATCTACGGAAGCTTGGCCTGCAAATCTTCCAAGTTGTCGAACCCAACCGAACATCGTTCTGCTCTTGTAGGTTGCCTGCCCCACCTCACGGCTACAGCTGCAGCCTCTACGGGAGGCAATTACAAGATAGAGTTCTAACGGCCGGGGATTGTAGATTGCCCGCCACTTTTCTACTTCAACTGATACAATGCCGTACTCCGTGAGGAGAGTTGGGCAACCAAACACCCTGGGTACGTTCTTTTAATTAGTAAAGGTGAAATTTCAATTCTAATGCCTGCAATTGTCTTTAGATCACCGTATCTTCATTGAGAAGGACGGTAGCCCCATCTCCCCCTTTCACGATATCCCTCTTTTTGCCAATGAGCAGAAGACCCTCCTTAACATGATCGTTGAGATCCCAAGATGGACCAACGCAAAGATGGAGGTTTGTCTATCCAATTCCCCAACGTACTTGCATTGGAATCTAATGGGTTTTGTATAGATCTGCAAGGAGGAAACCCTCAATCCCATCAAGCAGGATATCAAGAAGGGCAAGCTCCGCTATGTCCGCAACTGCTTTCCTCACAAGGGATACCTCTGGAACTACGGTGCCTTCCCCCAGGTCGGTAGACACCTATGTTCTATGAATATGTAGATGTTGACTTCCATCTCTAGACATGGGAAGACCCCAAGCACATCCACCCTGAGACCAAGGCTAAGGGTGACAACGACCCACTCGACGTTTGCGAGATTGGTGAGCTCGTCGGTACCCCAGGCCAGGTCAAGCGCGTCAAAATTCTCGGTGTCATGGCCCTTCTCGACGAGGAGGAAACCGACTGGAAGGTCATTGTCATTGACGAAAAGGACCCATTGGCCCCCAAGCTCAACGACATTGAAGATGTTGAGCGCCACCTTCCAGGCCTCCTCAGGGCCACAAACGAGTGGTTCCGTATCTACAAGATCCCGGATGGAAAGCCAGAGAACCAGTTCGCTTTCTCTGGAGAGTGCAAGAATAAGAAGTACGCCTTTGATGTGGTCCGTGAGACACACGAGGCATGGCAGAGGTTAATTGATGGACAAGACCCAACCGCCCAAATTTCTTTGTAAGGGTTCCCTACACTGGGCTTCAAATTGATTAAAGATCTAATAAACCATCCCCAGGGCAAACACCACCCTCAACAACCCGAACCGCATCAACCCCCCCCCAATCCCTGCTGACCAAAACTTCCCACCAGCCCCCATTGACCCTACTATCGACAAGTGGTTCTTTATCTCCGGTGCCGCTGTTTAAACACCCCACCGTCACCACATCAAACCACCAATTCGCCTTGTATCTCCTCGTAGTCACTATCTGGAATGCGGAATATTGGCGTAGATATTGATGGAGGGTACATAGGTAGTCGGCGCTTTCATATTGAGGTGTAATAATTGTGGATTTCAGTTTTTGAGTTCAGCTTTTAACCAAGTCCAAGGAATGGAAGCAAAAATGAAACCAAGCTGGGAAGACTTCATTTTGTGCTGCTTTTACGTGAAAAGACACCGACGACTGGAATCCATCTGTTTCACTGGTGCGAGACTCATTCCACCAAATTTACTTTTCGATATTTGGACCAGCCTCTTTGGCCCCCCACCGGTTGTATTACCACAACACTGCATGGTAGCAAGTAGGAATTTGTGAATCGTAAGTAGAGAAGCTCACCCGTACATCCTTATACTACACAGCCAGTGAATGATCCTGCCACAAAAGCTGGCCGGGTGAGCACATTCACATAAAGTACTTTGTGGCTAGATTTCCCTTGATCAAACATGTAAACATACGGGAACAGAAAGCATGTAAATTTTTATATATGGATGCCCAAGATCAGCTGAAGTAATTTCTGACTCAAATCTTTATCTTATCTCCGCCTCGCGGGGTAGGTAGGGTCACCATTTAGAAGCCAAAAAAAAAGTTAATGTATTTTGAGAGAACTTCAACCATTCGAATTGGCCTGCCTACCCTCCACAGTGGATAATTTCGGAGACTTCAGATAAGAAGCGCATATCTCTGCGCTGAGCCGGTGGATGGTGTTTTGTGCAATTCGTTGCCTCCAGCGTCCTGCCTTTTTGACTCACCTTCCAGTCACTCGACATTTAACTTCAATTTGCCGAAGGGGACCCCTCGGTTTCTGCCCCACTATCCTCTCTTCACAGCAACAGCAACAACAACAACATCTCCTCCCCACTAGCCGCCTTCCCTTGTTTCGCTCCTTCCATATATCCTCAGCCATGTCTGTCGCCACGGATTCTGTTGGAATTGAGTGGTCCGCGCACCGGGTGCGTGAAACGTTCCTTAGGTACTTTCAGCAGAATAAACATACCTTTGGTTAGCACACGATCTCGGATTTCTCCATACTTTCCAGCATAACTGACTCTGAAACTTCTAGTTCCCTCGTCTTCTGTCGTCCCTCTCTCCGATCCCACTTTGCTCTTTGCAAATGCTGGTATGAACCAGTACAAGGCCATTTTCCTGGGAACCGTTGATCCCGCATCTGATTTTGCCACATTAAAGCGTGCTGTCAATACCCAAAAAGTTTGTGAACTACTCTACAGAATGCTCAATTGGTCGAATGCTAATTTCAGGGTAATAGTGTATAAGAGCTGGTTCGTTAACCCAACTCTGATCATCGAGGCTCGAGCTTATTGGTTCTTCTAGGTGGAAAGCATAACGACCTCGAGGATGTGGGAAAGGACAGCTATCACCATGTACGCACCATGTCACCCACTTCTTCGTTTGTCCCCGAAATGCTGAAGTTTTCTAGACCTTTTTCGAGATGTTGGGCAACTGGAGTTTCGGAGACTATTTCAAGAAGGAGGCCATTGAATATTCTTGGGAATTGCTCACTAAGGTATACGGAATCCCAGTCGATAGGTTGTATGTGACATACTTTGGTGGCGACGAGGCTGGGGGGCTGGAGCCGGACCTCGAGGCCAAGGCGCTGTGGCAATCTGTGGGGGTCCTTGAAGACCACATTCTCCCAGGCAATATGAAGGACAACTTCTGGGAGATGGGAGACCAAGGCCCTTGTGGTCCTTGTAGTGAAATTCACTATGACCGTATTGGTGGCCGCAATGCTGCTCACCTTGTTAACCATGATGACCCTAATGTCTTGGAGGTCTGGAATAATGTCTTTATTCAGTTCAATAGAGAAGCGGACCGATCTTTGAAATCACTCCCAAGCAAGCATGTCGACACTGGTATGGGTTTTGAGCGCCTGGTATCAGTCCTCCAAGACAAGCTGTCCAACTATGACACAGACGTGTTCACCCCATTATTTGAGAGGATACGGGAAATCACTGGTGCTCGACCTTACCAGGGCAAGTTTGGTGACGAAGATACTGATGGCATTGATACCGCCTATCGTGTCATTGCTGACCACGTGCGAACTCTCTCATTCGCTATCGCGGATGGCGGTCTCCCAAACAATGAAGGGCGAGGGTACGTCGTGAGGCGGATATTGAGGCGTGGTGCTAGATATGCTAGAAAGTATTTCGATGCGCCTATTGGAAACTTCTTCTCACAGATCGTTCCAACACTGGTTGAGCAGATGGTAAGTTGCCCCAACTAGCCCAAATGGCTACCGTTTAACATTAGCCCACTTGTTTAGGGCGGTATTTTCCCTGGGATTAGGAAAAAGGAGTCTGAAATCAAAGAAGTTCTGGATGAGGAAGAGGAGTCTTTTGCTCGAACTCTGGACCGTGGTGAAAAAATGTTTGCTCATTACGCCGAGCAGGCCAAACTTCATGAGAGCAGGACCCTGAAGGGGGCTGATGTATGGCGTCTCTATGATACTTTCGGCTTCCCCGTCGACTTGACCCGCATTATGGCTGAGGAAAACAAACTCCTCATCAACGAGCAGGAGTTTGAAGAGGCACAGGCAGCATCGAAAGAGGCCAGCAAAGCTAAGAAGAAGGCTGGGGGAGAGGAGCTGTTGAAATTAGGTGTTCATGACCTCGGGAAGTTGGAGACTATGAGTAATGTGCCCAAGACGGATGATAGCTATAAATATGGTATGTCTCCCGTTGGCGTAGAATAACTGTATCATTATTGACATAAAACAGAGAAAGGTAACATCATCTCTCGTATAACTACTATTTATTACAACAAGGAGTTCCACCAGTCCACCAAAGACATTCCAGAGAATGCCCAAATCGGTCTCATCCTTGACAAGACCAACTTCTACGCTGAGCAGGGTGGTCAGGAAAATGACACCGGCAAGATCGTGGTCGATGGCAAGTCTGAGTTTGAGGTCAACAATGTCCAAGTCTATGCCGGTTATGTTCTCCACACCGGGTACATGAAGTATGGAACTCTTTCTACCCGAGACGAGGTATTGTGTGAATTCGACGAGTTCCGACGCTGGCCCATTCGCAACAACCACACAGGCACACATGTGCTCAACTATGCCCTCCGTGAAGTCCTGGGAGACTCGGTTGACCAGAAGGGTTCTCTTGTTGCTGCTGAGAAGCTACGGTTTGACTTTTCCCACAAGTCTGGTATCTCGATACCGGACCTCGCTAGGGTCGAGACTATCTCTACCGACTATATCCGCCAGAATCTCAAGGTTTACGCTCAAGACGTTCGACTCTCGGTCGCTCGTGAGATTGAGGGTGTACGCGCAGTATTCGGCGAGACTTACCCTGATCCTGTCCGAGTAGTCTCCGTGGGAGTAGAGGTCGAGGAGCTACTTCGAAATGTCAAGAACCCTGAGTGGAAGAAGGTCAGCATTGAGTTCTGTGGTGGTACCCACGTGAATAAAACTGGTGATATTAAGGATCTGATTATTCTGGATGAGAGTGGTATTGCCAAGGGCATTCGCCGAATAATCGCCGTTACAGGGAACGACGCCCATGAAGTTCAGCGAATTGCAGTTGAGTTCACTAAGCGAGTTGCTGCTTTGGAGAAGATGCCCTCTGGCCCTGTGAAGGATCAGGAGGTGAAGATGATTCAAGTCAACTTCAACAACTTGTCAATTTCTGCCGTTACAAAAGCATCTCTCAAGGAGCGCATTGCTAAGGTTGTGAGGCAGGCCCTTGATGAGTCGAAGGTGAAGCAGAAGGCCGAACTTAAGGAGGCGACTGATACCATCACCAACTATTTCATGGAGAATCCTGACAAGAAGTACCTGGTAAAGAAGCTCAGCATCTCTGCCAATAATAAGGCTATCTCCGATGCTCTCAATGCGGCCAAAAAGGATAAGAAGATGGCAGACAAAAACATCTTGCTTGTTGCTGCTGACGAGGGCGAAGACGCTAAGGTAGTTGTCGCTTGTCTCATCTCTAAGGTTGGTCCCCCAAGCTTAATCACTTGATAAATATATAGAATACTGATGCCTTCTTTAGGAAGTTGAGACAAAGGGAGCAACTGCTGCCGACTGGGCCAATGAAGTTGCTGTCCTCGTAGGTGGAAAGGCCGGAGGAAAGGGAAATACTAGCCAAGGTGTTGGAAACGACCCAAGCAAGGTGGACGAAGCCCTTGAGAAGGCCACTGAGTTCATCTCCAACCTCCAGCTTTGAGCATGAACAATTGAAGATACTAGTAATGAAAGTATATCCGCTGTTACGAAAGGGGTATCTGGGTTTCTGTCTGGATGGGCATATTGTGGCTTTTTGACTTTTTGATCCTTTTTATCTTATTTCCTTTATATCTTTTTTCTTTTTCGGACTCTGGGTTTGCATGTTATTTCTGATGTTTTAGCAAATTAGCGGTCGTCCTTCGACAGTGATGCGGAATACATTACATTAGCTACAAGTACCTTCCGGAGAATTTGAAGTTGAGGGTAAAGTCACCTGAGGCCATAACGTTGTAAATCTTGGCACCGTAACCCTTGTATGTGACCAAATCTTTGAAATTTAATCCTCACATCCGTGGGTTCTACACAACATCACAACAGCTCCTGGTCAAGTCCTGGTCCTTACGCTATATAGCCTACAACTTCTACCCCTCGACTTTGCATTCACCGCAATCATGAGAGGGAAACGAGCAAAGCAGTACAAGAAGCTGATGAATGCCTACGCGCATACATTCGGCTTCCGAGCACCCTACCAGGTACTGATGGATTCAGAGATCGTCCTAGATGCGACCAAACATAAGATGGAGCTGGTGAGGGGATTAGAGAAGTGTCTTCAGGGGACGGTAAAGCCTAGTATGCCCTCTTCTCTATTATTCATGAAGATTCCCCCTCGCTCCCCACAATTTGGTTTCTGACTCCAACAAACAGTGATAACCCAATGCTCTATCCGACACCTCTACACCCTCCCCACTAACGGCAGCAAATCCACCACTACCACCACCACCACCTCCTCGTCCTCCTCCAGCGATCCTCCCACCCTCACCCAAACCCAAAAAGATGCTGCAATCACCCTCGCCAAAACCTTTGAGCGCCGCCGCTGCGGGCACCACACCCTCTCCGAACCCCTCTCCAATTTCGACTGCATCCAATCCTGCATCGTCTCCCCCTCCGGCGAAAATAAGCACCACTACATCGTCGCCACACAATCCCGAGATCTCAGAGCGTACCTACGAAGTATCCCCGGGGTTCCGCTAGTGTATATTAACCGCTCTGTGATGATTATGGAACCGATGGCAGATGTATCCTGGGAGCGGAGGGAGAAGGAGGAATGGGGAAAATTTACAATTGGAATTAAGGGTAGTGAGAGGAGGGCGGTAGAGGCGAGTGCTAGGGGGGAGGCGGCGGGGAGGGAGAGGGAGAAAAAGAGGAAGAGAGATGGAGAGGTGGGGGAGGGTGGGGGAGATGAGGGGGTCGAGGCCGCGCCGGCAATAAGGAGGAGGAAGGGGCCACGAGGGCCGAATCCGTTGAGTGTGAAGAAGAAGAAGGCTTTACAGGTGAGGTTTTTGCCGAATCCGACGAAGAAGGTGGTTGAGGAACGGCCGGCGGATGGGCCGAAGGTGGCAAAAGAGACGAGTGGCGAGGTAGGCGGTGGAGGAGAAAGAGGGGCTCAACAGAAGAAGAAACGGAAACGGAAGCACGGAGGTTCTAACCTAGCATTGAAGGAGCCAAGTGACCGGGAAAAGGTTGATAAAGCCGCTGAGGCTTCTGTATAACGATGTCTATTCTGTACGATAAGAGCTTGATTCCCAAAAGTCGACGGAGTTAAGGGTAATACAAAAGTCTCGGTTTAATTTGCGTTCATGTTTCCCCTTACAGCGAACATTTTATCTTGGAAGAGATCACAAAATACAAAACGGCAGTATTGCATATTATTCAAACGGGCCTTTTGAGAATACCAAATAATCCTTCCCTGATTCATGCAAACCCTTCATTGGGTCATACCAAATTATATCCCGCCAATCCATTTCTCGGGTAGGCCATATAACCCCAATCTTTAGCCGAGAAGTAGCCTAAATGTTGCTACTTCAAATGGCCTCAAGGTAATTTTGAAAGCAGTGCTGACCCCAGTCTTCGCCAGGTCAACCGATTCCAGATCATCCTCCAAAAGGTTGGTTTTCCACACTCCCTTCACGGGTAGAGAACTAAATACTATCATTAGCTGTATTCACCATATTTAGTCCCGAGATGTTATTTACCTCGTAATGATTGTAGAAGCCTTCCCACCCAAACTCTCATACAGCCTCAAAACTACGGATGCTCCTGCCCTATCTGCGAGGACCTCCTCGCCCTCGATGTCCTTGTCATCTTCGCCCCGCCTGCAGATCAATTAGCCCTAGAATCTGCGCCCAAGAGTAGAAAAACCCACTTCACTGTGTCCAATATAATTCCAGGAGCCCCATTAAGCCTGACCAATGAGGCCAATTGGTCGTCATAGCCCTGTCCAACGTAACTAACTTGCATAGGGCTATTAAAGTCCCTGGCGGTGCGGACAACTTCTTCAGTCACGCCACCGTGATGTGGAAGAATTGCGTAGCGGAATTTATGGCGGCCAATATCAGCATTTGGGTCTGGTGCTTTAGGAGCCCTGATGAGACTGAGACGCATCAAGTTGCCACTAGTTGCAAAGCCATATCTAGTGTTGTAAGCATTTACTAACGCAAGTACTAGAACTTGGGGGTTCTCACTTGCAGTCGTTCAAGATGGCAACTCCATATCCATGTTCTGAGAGGTCTGCCCATTTGTGGCAGCAGACTTCAAATTTGGCTGCATCCCAGGTTGTGTTGTAATGCGTTGGGCGTCGAATAATACCATACCTGAAGATCAGAGGAATTCAGTAGCTACAAAAATTGTTAAAACTCGGAAGGCAACTTACTGTGTTTCATATGAAGCCTCCGTATTGTAGATATCCACGGGGAATTCGACCTTGAGGAACTTCATCTTTTCATCCCATTCGATCTCATTGTCGAACTCAATATATGACCCAGCACCAGCAGCTGAGGCGGCTAGGCTAATGGTAGTCTTGATCCAACTCGTCGAACTAATCTTCGTTTCCACAGTGAGTGCTGCTCTTAATGGCCCCTTCTCTGTTATGGTAACTTTTCCAGCAGGTATATCTTCCCTGGTTTCAGTGTGGTAGATTTCTACATCCCAGGCTTGCCAGTACAGTGGTCTAGCAGGTATAAGCAACAAATCCACACATTATAATGGTTCTGTAACCTACTTATCGTCAAAAATGACCAATTGATTTGCCTTGCGCCCTTGGGGGATAATCTCCCTATCACAGGTGAGGTCTATCAAGCTTGTGATATGCCCTCCTTTGACCGTAGCCTTAAGCTTGTCATTTTTTAGTACAAAGACATCAGGACTGACCTCGGTAGCTAAAATCAGTCAATGTTAGTAAAGTGACACCAAATCTGAACATTAGACTTACCAGATACAGCTGAAGTAGGTTTCACATCAACGACGCTGGCAAGACCCGGCCCCGAAGCGGACACTAATGCATAATCGCGTGTCTCTGCAACTTGCTTGTTTTTAATGTCTGTGTCCTTTGGAACTCGCACGACTTCTGTACGTGGCCATTGTTCATTATTGATAGCAACTGGTCTTGACCCAAGCTGTGGGGTTACCGAAATCCCAAGACTTGCAGCAGCATCTTCAAGCAACTTGGCGCCTGTTGTGAATACTTCCTCATACATCTAGAAAGGAGTTAGTCACATCTAGGGCTATGCCTCAGGGTTGTAACTTGCCTTATCCGATTCCTCATATGCCATTGCAATAGACGACCCAGGAAGGCAATCATGAAAATGACACCTTAACGAATATCAGCACAACATTCTAGTGGAAGAGGGTACTGGCATACAAGCAAATCAATTGCCAAAGATGATCAATATCCTTCTTTGGGTATTGGTACCCCTTCTTCTGGATTGAAGCATATGTAGCCATTGCCTCAATCTCCCTCATCAAGCCTTCGGCCCTGCGGTTGAATTTCTTATTGTTGGACTGCGTCGTGTAAGTCCCTCTGTGAAGCTCAAAATATAATTCCCCATACCACGTGGGGAATTTTATGCCATTGACAATCTTTTCCTCGACGCGAGAGAAGAAGTCATCAACAGAATCACCCATGTGAACCCTTGGAAGCAAGCCAACTATAAGCAAATTAGCAGTGCTCTTGATAGTAAGGCAGTCACTGTACCTGTGTCACTCATCCCGCGGCATCTCCTTAGCTTTTCAATGTGCTCCGCAGTTGGTCCACCACCGCCGTCCCCATGACCGAAGACAAGCAGAGAAGTCTCATCGCTATCCAAAGTCTTATGCTGGGTTACGCTTCGGTTCACATCACCGAAATGCGCCATTGCGGTATATCTACTTCCAGTCAATTTGCATGTCACCAAATACATCATAAAAAAACTCACGTTTCCGCTGGGGGCATGTGACATATGACTTGGGACCCATCTAAAGCCACCCAATTGAATGTCGTATGGCTTAAAAATGCTGTTAATTTGTATACCTTTCATCTAGAGTCTTCTGTGCAAGAACATCACTTACGGGAATTTGTTGATATTGTTCCACGAGAGTTTCTGTGTAAGAAATCGCGTCATTCCAGCCAGGCGGCAAAGCTGTGGCAATTGGGGACTATATCCAAAGGTGTCTTGAAGATGATTATGAGTGAAGCTTCTAAAGGCAAAAACAGAGACCCGTACCTGGTAGCCAAAAAGTCTCGCATCGTTTGCCAAAACGACTTTGAAAGTACCGTTGCCTAAATTCGGATTAGTTACCCTGAACTGTTCCGCAGTCTCTGCGAGAGCATATACCCGAGCAAAAATTGTCTGACTAGGGACTCGCCCGAAGGCATATTCGTATCATGTTCTACCCATGAGCTATCTATCCATTAGCGCCAATACGTAACATTTAGGGTTTTGTATACTGACCCTCCAATATATTGGAATTTTCCTTCATGTACTTTGGTTTTAACACGCTTGAACAGTTTGGGATATCGAGTTTCGAGCCAGTAATACTGTTGGGCTGACGATGCAGTAAAATGATGTTCATCATATTCCTCCATTAAGGCAACTTGAGAAGCCCATGATCGCGCAACCTTGCCTATTGCAATGTGAGCTCATTATTGGAAATCTCGGGAGTCCATACTCACGTTTCGTCTCTGCAAATGGCCATAGCCAACAGCAATCTAAAACTATCAGCCTATAGTCTTAGGTCCTTCCAAAAAAATTGAATACCTATATGACAGTGCCCTGTCGCAAATACAATCGGCCTCAGGTCACTTTTGTATACATCGGCGGTGTTAACCTTGTTTCCCAGATATTTGTGAGCAATCTGTCGGCATGCGAGGACAGATTCCTGGTCGCCTGCTTTAAAGGTATTCATGATTTCCGTAGCAACTGTGAGGGCTTTGTGCATTTCCTAGGACAAAACATCTGTCAGATGGAGCAGAACACAGTGCCCACTAAACCTACCACAGACTCCGAAGGAAATTCTCGAGCAGCATCTATACTCCTAGTAAGTTCCATCCTAGCAATAGGCATGGAGGATACCTACCACCAAGAATCCAAAAATCAATATTGAGCTGTCTTGCTTCCATATTTGGTGCCACGATATCCGCTGTGCTCAAGTTAAAACTTTGGTCAGATCCAAATTAGCCCTCCTCTCCATATTGTTACCAAGGAAGTGACCAACTGACTATCTGTCCGGGTCCGGCGGTTGGATAGTGTCCCCATTTGGATTTCCGAACATTCCATTACACGACATCTCAACATAAAAGGTATGTGGCTTTCCATCCAAGAACGATTTTGGCAGGACCCATTCCACGCGCTCACCTCCTCCAGTAAGCCCCTGTACGGGATCACCATCCTCCATATACACCAAACCTTCATTATTTGCATCCCAATGGAACTCTACTCTGTCATACTTGCTGAAACGCTCTGGAACAGTAAGGATAACTTTGAACCAGTGAGTGGACCAACTGGGCCCAAAGGAAGCTCCCTTGTGAGTTGGCTTAAACTCCCCCTTGATGGCTTCATCGAACAGTGGCCTTTCGAGATTTGGAACAGAGTACACAGAGAGCCCGATGTATTTGGAGTCTGATTCCCGCTCCAAAACATACATACTAAAATAGCTCGTATAAGCACGGTTGACCACCAGCCCCACTCAAAGAAGTGCTTACGATGTGAGATTGACCTTCGAGTACTGCCCACCAGCAGTCAATTGCCTCAAGCGGTCCAAAGCAATATTTTGAATTTTGGCCGCATAGGGCTCAAAATTGAGCTTAGGATAATGAGAGGACTCGTCCATAGTTGGCTCTTGAAGAATGGGATTACGAGTATCGGAATTGTGGGAGTAGTCGGTATTCAAGTAGATAAATGAGAGCTTGTGTCTTTAGTATAGGGCCCTAGATACATGCGGAGTTCAGCAGCCACTTCCCCGCGCTTGTAAAGCAAGTTACGCATAAGTTCCTGATCGGAACGCATATTATCGACACCCAATCCAGCCAATCGTTTTAGCCTCACTCAACCTCTCTGCACAACCAATTTAGTCTCGAACCAATTAGTCTCCTGAAAGTTCCCAAAATAGTAATGAAGCCTTCGAATTGCCTCACAGCACAACAGACACATAAATTCCCTCTTGTTGTATGCAACACTGTCTAAATACAAGCTTCAAGCTATATACTGTAAGTACTGTACGAACTTGTGTTTATGGATCCTGGTACATTATTACCTACCCCACAATGCCGCCCCTCGCCGTTGGCTGCTAACATGCAGAACTAAAGTTCCACCATGCATGTCTCATGGAAAAACAAGGGTATCAGGTTACTCGAGAGTAAGTACGGTACTCTCTATGTAGCCGTTCCTATGACGAGGGGCTTTACCTATTTGAGTACGTAATTGATTTAGTTGAACCGCTGTACCTTAATTGTAAGTACTTGGTATGGCCGGTTGATCAGAGCAATGCCAAACGCAATATACATGTTAATGAAACGCCTCCAGCAAATGACAGTACTAGCATCCTTTCAGATATCTGTTTCGATATGGATACAAAGGTGCTGAGATATAAAACTGTACTGATGCATACATGATACATGATACAGAAGAAAGTATCATGTGGAGAGTATAAGGACATATTTATACAACCCTCACCCCTTCAAATTTTGATATCTTTTCAACTTCATCTTGAAAAAATGCAGTAGATTGCCCATTTTATCTTTCTCATTTTTTCTGCCCGGGTCATTGTAATTATTCATAACTGTCGTATAGATATTTTCGTAGACATTTGCGAAGAAGTCCCCTGCAACCAGGCTAGTTTGCAGGGAATGGGGTGTGGGGCCATTTCGCAAAGCTGCTCTTGTTTCGCAGCTCGGAACACTCAGCCTTCATCGCAACACCCAAACGGTTGCGCGGACGAATACCATATATTTTGCCATATATTTTACCATATATTTCCAACTATTTGATTCTTTGCGATCTTCATCTTTCAAATCCCCTTTGAAGAATAATCCCCCAATAACATGGCGCATCACGACCACCATATGCACCACATGGCCTCCAGCGCCAGCGGAGACATGATGCACGAGGAAGCTTACCGGTGCTCAATGAACGTGAGTATCAAGATCTAGACATTCCCAATTCATTAGTCCCATCTCTTCACTTTCCGCCATCATGGGATTCAATCGATGGAGCGTATTCTGACAGCTACCTCCCCAGATGCTCTTCACCTGGTCCACCGAAAACCTCTGTCTCGTCTTCCGCTGGTGGCACGTCACTGGCACCTTCTCCCTCATCATGTCCCTCCTCGGAGTCGTCGCCCTCTCCGCCGGTTACGAGTTCCTCCGCGAGCTCACCCGCCGCCTCGAGGCCCGTATTGAC
>Ga0307511_10002458_pt1 | contig 19385 bp, 10 predicted proteins | sample 13_EM_MG_FD_200266 | JGI IMG/M metagenome (GOLD analysis project Ga0307511, IMG submission 200266) | Populus trichocarpa ectomycorrhiza microbial communities from riparian zone in the Pacific Northwest, United States - 13_EM | ecosystem: Host-associated > Plants > Roots > Unclassified | place... | reverse complement strand
TAAGATAAACATTATGACCTTCAAGATCATCTTTATGAACAAAATTAGTCTCAAATGTATTTTGTTTCAGAGAGGCTTGATATAATACTGTAAGATGTTTTAACGTGCAACAAGTGTGAGACCAATGACCATGCATACCACGCTTAAGACACTTATCTTCAAGTTTATGCAACTTCTTGCCCTTTTCTTGTTTGGGTTTATTATGTCTCCACTTCTAGTGGTTTGGTGGGTTACCTTTTGAAGGGTTATCTCTTCTCCTTTTCCATTTCCATTTATTTTTTCCAAATCTATACATGTAACAACCTGAGATAATGATCCACCTTTTTGGGAATTACCTCAATCCCATAAATTAGAAAGAAAAAAAAAGGTAGGATTTGTTTTCCATCTTTTTACATATTTTAGCAGAATTTTTTTTGTATTTAAAACATCTCAAGTGTCTATATCAATTCAATCACACATCAAAGATCACAATTAAATACATATACTCAATAATTTGAACATTTCAAACCATTTCATCATCCATACATAAAACTAAAATTCATTTATCTGACTTTCTATGTTTTTATTTCTTACCACTTCCTGAAATCAATCAATATATTCTTATTTATTTTGCTAAACATTATATCATAAAAGATTAATATTACATAATTAGATTATTTCATGAAAACGTCTCATTTAACATTAAATTTCATAATATATTTAAGCTAAAACATAACCAACTTATATTCCATTCATCCTAATTAATTATCACACACCATTTACATCCAATTCATCTTATACTTAAACTGGATTAATTACATAATTCTTCTCATTTCAACATTATTAAATAATACTATTTATAACAAAATATATGCAAAAGAGATTTGAGTGCAGTAAAATGTTAACCCTGACGAGACTAAGATGAACTTGAAAATTTACCATGCATATAATAATCAGCACAATAATTGATTTATTATTAATATTATTAATGATCTTTATATTTTAGAAAAAATAATCAAACTTGAAATTCTAACCAAATTATTTAACAATATATTCAATGATACATTTTTACTCCAACAATTCCATCTCATTGCTGAATCGTTAAAAATTCTTTTCGAATATTCTATTTCTTAACATAACAAATCAACCACGTATTTATCAAACATAATTTTCTGAATAAAATTCTACAAGTTCGGTGTTTCCTTCACTATTAATAATTTATAATTTTCACTTATAGATACTCATTAATTTGGCACTTTCATTGTAGGAATCAATCAATTATATTTCTATTTTTAAATACCACATGAATTCTAGTACCCTCATGGTCGATACTCTTAAATATGAGATTCTCCATTTTGAAAGTCAATTCAGTCTAATATTCTTATCTGAATACCATAAAAATATCAGTATCCTCTTTATGATATTTGTTTTCAATCTGACATTTTTTATTTTAAAAGTCAATCCAATATAGTATTTTTTTCTGAATACCATAAAAATATCAATATCCTCTCTATTATACTTTTCAGTCTGACATTCCCTATCGTGGAAGCCAATCAAATCCAGTATTCATTGATGAATACCATATCATCTCTATGATATTTTTTCAATCTAGCATTCCTCATTTTAAAAGTCAATCTAATCTGGTATTCTCTTCTAAATACCATAAAAAATTCAACATCTTGACGTGGATATTCATTAAATCAAGCATTCCCATTTTGGGAGCCCAAACAATTCAATATTCTTTTTCAATTACATATATCATTTTATTTATTAAACTGTATAATTTGTTTTCTCACATAATAATTACGATTAACAATTAAAAGTAAATATTATAATAACCTCAATACTAACTCCCTAAAAATTTGATTAATTCAATTTTTGTGGTGAATATTTTCACCTACCTATAGTTGTCTAACGTACTACCATTCGCACGGTCTCTAACCCGCCAGTAACTTCTCCTGTGAAGTTAAATCAAATTTATTCTTATAGATTCATGAAATCTCTCCTTTTGGTAGATTCTTTCTTCTTTATTTATTTATTTTTAATTGAATTATCTCATCAATATATTCTCTATTTAAAAGCCCTTAATCATTATTTCTTTTCTTAACTAATATAATTCTTTCCCTTTCCATTGTCTCATGAAAATAAGACTTCATTCCACGTTAGATAATTAATATTCTCTTCTCACTATTAAAAAATCCTTTTTTGTTTTGAATTCATTTGGCTTATTTCTACCTAGCTTAACCATTTAAATTCATTGATTTATTTTTATATCTTTCTGTCAAAGAAAGCAAATTCTTAATAGAATGATCTATTTTTCCATCAATTCCTCACCTTTACACATTTAAATCATCTAGTTGATATATTTATTCACAATTTTCTCAATAACTTGAATAATTTTTTTTCCAACTATAAAACTAAATAGTGATCGTAATGGGACCTAACCAATTTAAGGCATTCATTCAAGTTTTTTTGTTTCATTATTTCCTATTCAAACCAACATGCTTACTTTCATAATTGTGCATATCATAGTCATATAAATATCATAACCCCACATAAATATTTCTAGTTAGAATTTATTATATTCTTTCAATAATTTCTATTAATCATTCATCACCCATATAATTTCGCATACATATCAACATTAGTCTATCATATGAGCATCAATTTATGAATTACATAATTCTACATAACATTCTTTAATGCATAATTCATAAATATAAATTTAGAAATGCATAAAGATTCATAAACTTAGGCACTTTACCACTTACCCACAAGAAAAGTGAAGGTAAAAGGTCCTAGAATAAAATTTTCTTTTCTTTCTCCTTATTTCTTCAAAAACCTGCTAGCAAAATCCCAAGGATTGTTTTCTTGATTCTTTGTCCAAATATCCTCTAAACTTCCTATAATCCCTTACTCTCTAGTATTTAATGCTTAATTAGATGAAATCTAAGTGGAAAATACAAGAAATCTCCCCAATTGTTTCCTCTCTTCTCACCCTCTCAATAGCAGGCCATGAATGGCTTCCCATTCATGTACTATATCATGAAGTTCCTTTATTTACATAATGGCCCAAAGTTCATTTAATTCTCTATTTAGATCTCACTCTTTTAACACCTTAATTGATTTAATCCCATAACCTTTAACTTAATATTATTCAATTTTACCCTTCTACCATTTTATTTTATTTATTTATTTTCTCATAAAAAATATATTTCTATCTTCATTCATTTCCCTAATTTCTTTTTATTAAATTTATAATCCTAGAAAATTTCAATCGGGTGTTCACAGTACCCTTAGTTCTTTCTTGTGTTTTGGACAAAGGTTTCATTCAGTTCAGGGAATGGTTTAGAACACGTGGCACGAGATTGATTATTTTTCATCAAAAGCTCATTATTTTGTTAAGTTATAAGAAGACATGAAACTAGTTCTAAGTATCTCTTGGAATTACATTCTCTATATTGTTGTTGCAGGCTCTAACATTTGGTCTTTTGTGATATTTTCACCATACAATTTCTTCTCTGAGGTAATTTTAAAAAGAGCAAAATTATATTTACTAACGGATTTAAAATCTTGCAACTTCAAGTGCAACCAATCATAACGAATTTGAGGAAGTATGATACACTTTTAGTGGTCATTTCTTTCTTTTAGATTTTTCCACAAAACAAGAGGATCTTTTATTGTTGAGATATTCAACTTTTAATCCTTCACTTAGATGGTGGCAAATAAAAATCATTGCTTTTGCACGATCATGCAAGGATGCATTATTTTCTTCTTTGATGGTCTCTCCAAGATTTATAGCTTCTCGATGAATCTTAGCATCAATGATACATGACAAATAATTATTCTCAGATATATCAAGAGTAGTAAATTCATGTTTTGTTATATTCAATATTATTTATATAAAAAAAGAAACAACTTATTAAATAAAATCATGAATATAAAAGAAAAAATCAGTCTTTTAAAACTGTCATTTATTTAGTTCTTTAGAAATACTAGTTTTTCAAGAACTGCATTTAATTTATTTATTTAGAAACTTACAATACTAGTTCTTCAGAAACTTTAGTTCTTGATGAATAAAAAGGAAAGAAAACTTGTCAAAAATAAGTTGGAGAACCAAATATATTCTATAAAGTATGAAACATAATGAAAAGAAAATATTGAAATTGATACAAGCCATGTAATATAGGAGTTCATGTGTGTCAACATTTCAATAGAAATTAATTAGAGTGATTATACTGATAATGTGTTAAAAAAATAAAGAACAAGTAATAATATACATATTCAAAATAGAACTTAAAAGAAAAATTGATACATTTTCTTATATATTTTTCAATCCTTAGAATACAAGACTAGTCTATTTATAGGAGAAGAAAATGAGAACATTAGAAGACACTAAAAGACCCAAGTGTCATAAAAAACCAAGAGACTAAACCTAAAAGTTACAAAGTTTAAAAGATTTTATTGTGCATTCAATATATGTAATTATAGATTTTATAACAATATATGTATATAAAAAAAACCTTGAAAAAATAAAATATGATCTCCCTTACAAAAACTCCTTTACTTCAAGGGATAGGAGAGAGAGAACGCATTTTATTTCTTGTTTATATATATATATTCCAAAAAGCCCTAAAAACAAGAAATAAAATCCTATCCCCTGGAGTGTTCATTATTGGTCCAAATAGAGTTGGGTTACTTGAATGAGTTAACATTATAAATAGATGATGTTTTTTAGGTTGTTTGTTATTAGTACATTGTCAATTTTGAGCTTATTTTTTTTTATCTTTTTATTGCCTAGGAAAATAAGTGGATCCTACATGGTTTTCAAGTGCAGAATGTTATCTTTACAAGTTAGTCGGCTAGTCATGCATCTATTGGAATTTTCTACAAAGAGTTATGTCAATTTTAATTTTAGTGCTATCTAAGTGTTTGTCTACACTTTCTAAAGTTAAAAACGAGTTATTATTATTTATTGTCTATAATTATGTTAAATTCAATTATTAGGTTTTATTTATATTATTTTAATATTTTTTAAGACTTGAAATGATGTTTCAAATATATAATTATGATTCAGACTATTATTAAGTTTTATTTATTTTATTTTGATATTTTCTAGATTTGAAAATACATTTCAAATATATAATTATGATTCAGATCATATATTGTAAGTTTAAAAAAAAAATGAATTTAATTCTAATTATTTTAACCTAGGCAAATTGACATGTATCAAATTCAGCATCATTTCCTTGACTTTGTCAGTATTATTTTCTTTAACTTTATATCTCTAAAATGGTTATTCAATCCGGATTTTTAAGTGGTGAGTTATTTGATTCTATATTTTTTTTTTAATTCAAAATCTTAGAGAGGTAAGCGAAAAACACCTTTCATTATTTTCTTTATGGTTCAGCAAATGAATGTCAATCACATGACAGACAAACTAACGATACTGGACATAATGATAAAATCATTCAAGGAACAATAAATTAGGTACAAAATCCATAAAAATATGTATAATTCATAAATCATTTACCCAATTTTTCTACATGTTCATATTAACGTCTCATTTGGATTCAGTGCCCAGAAGAAAATTGTCATGAAAAGATACGAGTTCCAAAGAGTAAACATTCCATAATATTTTACACAAATCCCATGCAGTACATACAAAGACCACATTACATGGTCAATAGGCTGAATACAAAACCAGAAATGCTAAAGACAACAATCCACACCAAGTTTAAAAATGCAAACCTAGTTTGCTTATTTAGACTAATGCCATAATCCACAAACACACTAGTGAAGACCACTTGTATGCCAAAACTGCCATAAGCTTATTTGAGAGCCAGATATGTCACTGGTCTGCTCACCTAAGCACAATACTCACTGCAGAACTAGACATCCTGGACTCCCAGTAACCATGGCTGAATGGGAGTTTTCATTAATGGCATTCACTTCTTCAAGAGACGTATGTTCAACATTTGCATCCTCAAGCACGTTCTCAGAATCAGTTCCACTGCAATTACCACTGTTGGAAATAGCTTTAAAGATGAGAGCATTCACTTCTTGGAATCTCTCTTCGGAGAGAGACACCTCAGCAAGAAGCCTCCAAGCATTCTCTTCCGATGCCTCCTCATAGTCTTTCTTCCTCTTCAACACCATATGGCCGCTGATTTCCCACACAGCAGGGTTCACTTGGGTATCAAGAAGCTCAGAACTCACTTCCCCTAGAGCTTGCTTCTCAGCATAACACTGTTCATCCATTAGACAATATTAAAGAATTGAAGACAAGTGTAATCTATGCAGTTAAAATATCAACAAGCAAAGAAGTCAACTCTATGTTGCTCCCATGTTCATTACCTGTGGAAGGAGAAAGATGTGGTTTCCACAATCAGCAATGAGCACATTGTAAGGTATGTTGTTTTCTTGAAGGCAAATGCAGGCATCTGAGACAGTGTTGGATAAATCTTGCAGGGCATTTCCACCCTCAAAGAAGAGACCTCTGACAGGATAATTCACAAGCTCAGAGATTTTCACACCACCATCCAACGTAGTTATCTTCTTGGTGGATGCCTTCTCAATCGGAAAAGGCACAGTCAAGTAGTAAGCCTGTTCCATGTAAATTATCAAATTGCCGGCTCATTATCGAATGAACTACCAACCACTTCTAAGGGATATGATTATTCAAGTTGAAAAGGATATAGCTATTTCGATAGTAACCTGGAAGTGAAGATGGTTAATGGTTGCAAAAGCACCCAAGCTATTGTAACCCAGTCGGAAGTATGGATCCCCAGCTTCAGCTGCCATGTGAAGTGCAAGCAAGAAGCTATCACGATCAATCCTCTGAGGCAAGCAATCCAGGACACGTGGGATTAACAGCACATGCCCATATTCAATAGGGCTCACCTGTTAAATTGACACAGCAAAAGTAATCAACCATCATCTTACTGCTCTACTCAGATAACACTGTCAATCAAAGAAAAACAATGATGTAAGACAAGAACCAAGGATGTACGTTGATGGCAACCACGCTTGGAGAATTCTCAGCATCAATAGTGGCATCCGGGAAGAACTTGACTTCCCCATCTTCACTCTCTCCAAACTGGAAGAGGATCTCTTCTTGACCAACTTTAGTGAAGTTAAATTTGTTTCCATCGAAGGGCTGGAGGACCTTATCGACACGGAATTCAGTTGGCCTCTTCTTCAAGTGACGGCCCTCATTCAGCTGAGCAATAAAACCATTGCGACCCGGTATCACCTAAAGGAACATCACCAAAGATTAGGCAGAAATCTCATATCCAATTATGTAAATACTACCATATTATTATAACAGACTCAGCTTCAAATCGCAACCAAATAATGATAATAAGAGAGAATTAAGACCTTGGTTTCACAGGTGGTGACATCATAGCGAAAGAGCCCTCTCTGCATACGGTCCTCCCACTAAAAATTCAAACAGGTACATAAAGTAAACTTAAAATTGACTACTCAACTGCGAAAAGATATGTAAATAAATAAATATCAATTCAATGGAATATGCTTGAGTTAAGAGTAGGTTAAGTAATAATACCTCCCCGAGAAGGAGCGAATTGAGGAAGGCAACTGGAGGCTCACTCTTGTCATGTTCAAACACATCCTTCTGCTCTGTGATAATCCTGTCCACTTTCTTGAAAGTATATAAAGGTAGGCGTGCGCCTATCCATACAGCAAATGTTTAATAAAGATCAAACCAAACGAGGTTTCAATTAAAGATCTTCAAATAAAATAAAAATACCTTGAAGGCAACAATTTTGAAGGCAATTGCGGCCGCAACCCCCTCCGCGGCGAGAACCCTCCTCACCTTCCTCTTTCTGGTAGTTGGAAACAACAGTAGGAACCCTTTTGATCCTAAGCATCATCTTGTTCGTTTATTCGAGATCTAATGCTTTACTTATTGGCTGACTGGCTTTTACAAAATTCGAATGATTTTTTTTTCTATTTTAGATGTGATAGGTAGTATAATAATAGTAATAATACTAAGCTACAACTAACTTAAAAGAAGGAGAAACCGCCACCAGCAAGAAAGAGGAGATCAGAAGGGCTGCCGCCTTCGGAGGGCAGAGCGCCACGTCCACCGTGCGGCGAAGGGTTGCTGCTCTCGATTAAACAACCCTTACGTCGTACAGCCCGGACATGAATTAGAGGCCGAGTTACTCCGTGTATAGCCGTGATGTCTACAACTCGTCTACCCTGGGTTTTTAACCCCTATTCTTGAACTCTAGAGAATTTTTATAGATACCAGGGAAAAAAAAACCCACCTTGGTGCTGCTGAAATGAAAAATGAAATTTTATTACTATTAGAGGGGAGGAGAGGAGAGGAGAGGAGGATATGCGAATTTGGTTTTCGGATGCGAGAGAAGTGGAGGAGATGGGATGTTATATAGATAAGAGGGGAAGTGGGAGCTAGTGGCTCTGGCTCTGGCTCGGTGAGGTTCGGGAACCTAGGCTGGGTTGTTTGGGTTGGTGCTTCTGGGAGACTTGTTGGAAAGAGGTGGTGTTTTGTTTCGTGGTACGCCCAATTGGGTTGGTCGGAGTGGGGACCACGCAGTCGTACGAAAAACAAAATAAAAATAGCAAGACAGCAGTGGACCACGCAATTTCGCTCCCCCCTTCCCCCGTCTCTTTCTTTTTATTGATTTCTTGACGCATCTTGCTAAATGCTAACTAACCCTCTGAATCCCAATTAGTTTGGAAAGCAAATATTAGAGGATGATTCAGTGACGTGGTGTGTTGATGATTCATTCTCTAATAGCAAAAGCAGAAGGAAGGAGAAATACTATGTGGACATTTTCACACGCGCTCTTTCAAATATCTACCTTTAACGTTAAATACTTGGTTTAAAAACCACTCTATCATTCAACCCAATCCTATCATTATTAGAAGGTAATATTAAAAAATAAATAAATTAAGTACTATGGATTATAATAATAATTCTCTTGTTCTAAAATAAATATCTCTAACTTTAACAATTCTCTTATTCTATCCTTCAATTTTTTTATATGATTTACTATTGTTTTTTTAATTTTTTTTTCCTTTTATATTGCGTTAATTAATATAAATGAGTTTGATTATTTGTTTTGTGTTGCTTTCAATTACGTTATCGTGATTAAAAAAAAAAAACTTATCCAAGTTGAGTTGTTCTTCATTTTGTAGAAAAGAATTTGACTTAATTGATTGCAAAAAATTAAAAAAAAGAGAGATCAAAATTGAAAGTAAGGTGAAAAATCAGCCCTTTATTTAAAAAATTATATGTTTTTTTGTTTTTTTTTTTGCTATTAGATTTATTTATTTCAATTTCATCCTTTCACAATTCGTTGATTGGTGATTCAAGTTAATGATTTGCTTCATATATTTTTTTTGTTAGGTTATTGTAATCTAAAAAAAAAACCTTTGGATTGATTCTCAATTTTGCATAAAAAAAATTAAGTTTTGTTGTTTGTGAAAAAATAAAGAGTGGAGAAACCATGATGGACCATGTCTTGAGTCATTATAGATTGCAACATCAATTTTTGTTTTTTTTTCTTTCAATTTTTTTTATCTAGTTGACAAATGTATTTCAGGTTTATCCTTCCATATTGAGTTGATCAGTAATTGGGTTTCATTATTTATTTTTTGTTTCATTTTTTTTAGCTATCATGGTCTCAAAAAAAAAATCTCCGCGTTGAGTTTTGCAAAAAATAATTTGATTTAATTTTTTGTGATTAAATGAAAATGAAGGGGAAAAATTGAAAGTGAGGTGGAATGTCAGCACTTTATTTTTTAAAAAAGTTCTTTTTTGGCCTTTTTTTTCCTCTATCTATCAAATATATTTTTTAATTTTATCCTTTTATATTGCGTTGATTGGTGATTCAACTTGATTATTTGCTTCATATTGCTTTTTATCGAGTTATTACAATCTAAAAAAAATCTTGATACTGGGTTGGTTCTTGATTTTGCAAAATTATATTTAGTTTTGTTGTTGGAAAATAATTAAAGAGTGTGGAGGAACCACCGTGGATTATGTCTTAAATTATTATGGATTGCGACAACGATTCTCTTTTTTTATCCTTTAATTTTATTATTTAATTATCAATTTTTTTTTCAATGTTATCCTTTCGTATTGCATTGATATGTGATTGGGTTTGATTATTTGTTTTGTGTTGCCTTTTTTTGGGTTATCCCATGCTCTGGAAAAAATCATCTCGGCATTGAGTAGTTCTTGCTTTTGCAAAAAAAATTCTGATTTAATTGTTTGTGAAAAAATAAAAAAGAAGGGATCATAATTGAAAGTAAGGTGAAATGCCAACACTTATTTTTTTAAAGAAAAATATTTTTTGGTCCTTTTTTTATCTCAAGCCATCAATTTTTTTTTCAATTTCATCATTGTACATTGTGTTGATTGGTTATTCAGATTGATCATATGCTTCATATTTCTTTTTGTTGGGTTATTACAATATAAAAAAAAATATCATGACATTGGATTCGTTTGTTGTTTGTGGGAAATTAAAGAGTGTGGAGAAATCATTGTGGATTGTGTCTTAAATAACTATGGATTGCAACAACAATCCTCTTTTTTTTTATCCTTTAATTTTTTTTATATGGTTATCAATTATTTTTTTAATTTTATCCTTACACATTGCATTGATTAGTGATTGGGTTTGATCATTTGTTTTGTGTTGCTTTCTTCTTGATAATCATGATTTCAAAAAAAAAATCTCAGCAATGAGTTGTACTTGATTTTGTAAAAAGGATTTTGATTTAATTGTTTGTGAAAAAATAAAAATGAAGGGACCAAAATTGAAAGTAAGGTGACATGTCAACACTTTATATATATATATATATATTGGTCCATTATTTTCTCTGGCTATTGAGCATTTGTTTTTCATATTCATCCTTCCGTATTGCATTAATTGGTGATACAACATGATGATTTGTTGCATATTGTTTTTGTAGGGCTATCATGGTCTCGAAACAAAGTCCCTATAATGGTTTGATTCTCAATTTTACAAAAACAAATATCAGTTTTGTTATTTGTGAAAAAATAAAAATAAAAAGACTAAAATTAAAAGTCTGATAAAATAGCAACCTTTTTATAAAAAGAAAAATTATTGTTAGCCCTTTTTTTGGAAATTTAGCCTTAATATTTCATCCAATTTCTTTTACGGCCCCTTTAGTTTGAAAATTATACAATTTAATCCAAAACTTTATTTTATTCACATTCTAGTACTTGAGTTTGAAAGAAAAGATATAAAGTCATCGAAAAAATTATGAATGAGAGGGAAAAATATAGGTTATTCAAATTTCATTAATGAAAACAAACAAATTTAATGTCAAAGCATTCCTTTTGTTGAAATCAGTGTTACTAAGGTAATTTAAGCTTCTGTGTTGCTGAAAAAAGTAGTTCGAGGTTAAGAGAGATTTTTTTTTCATTTAGATTTTATGATTTTTAACAGATTGGGGGCGTTTAAGTTGAGGAATTGATTATGTGGGTTATAAGGGGTTTTTTAAGATGTTTTTAGGAGAAACTATGTTGAAATTTGGGTTTTTAGGTAAGAAATTTCCCAATTCAATTTTTTAATCACCTCTCTGATGTGCAAAAACTAGGGATATAAATAGCGCGTTATCTATTTCTTTTTTAAAATAATTTCTTGAACAATGCACAATATGAAAAAGAAATTAAAAAAGGTCCAGACACTCATGCATTAGCTTTTTTATGACCAATGTGTGTTGGGACGTGTTTGGCCAGTTTTTTTTTTATATTTAATTCTTTAAAAATCAAATAATTAAAAATATATTGTGTATTTTACAAAAAATCTTAGATTAATGAAGAATGTATTTTAGATATTATTCATTAAATTTTATTTAATTTTTACTTTGCTCTCGAATACGATTATACAAATATTTTTATAATATTAGCAAACATTCTTTTTATATAATCTATCATAATATATATTTTTTAATTTAATTTGGTTGATTTACTAGTATCACCTATTTTTGTTGTCATAACCTAATTTTGGGTTCCCCTAAAATTATCATTTTTATATACAAAAAAAAGTTGAAACATAAAAATGAAGGAAGACAAACGATTTGGTTGGTAAGAACAAGTTGAATAGAAATCTAAATACATAAATGAGGGATGGAAAGACTAAACTGGATCTTTGATAATATTGAAAACTCAATAGCACCTATAAACGACTTAAATGTAAAAAAGCAATGCAAATTCAAGGTTTACTTAAATGAATATTGAAAGCATTTGCATAAAAAATAAGGTTGAGGACTTAATTAGATTTTTAATAGGCTGATTTGATCTAATCATAGGTTTACTTAAGTTTATAAAATTACTTTAGGCCAAAATTAAAATAATTAATCAAGTGCAAGGATTTAATTACACTTATAATGGACCAAATTAATTTAATTGAGGACTTAACTGGTGAAAAGTTAAATTTAGAAGCTTAATATGGGCTTAATTGAGAAGATTGAAATTTTGGAGGACCGAATTTAATTTTTATAAGCTTAATTGGATGAAATTGCAAGAAAATTAAAGTTTAGAAGTCAATTAAGGGCTAATTTGAAGAATTTCAAAACCAAGAAGCAAAGAGTAAAGGGCGTGTAAGTTCAGGAATTGAAATGAATCAAAATTAGGGGTCAGCTTGAAAGAAATTGAAAGTTTGATGGTTGATAGGGGTTAAATTGAACAAATTAAAAACCATTGACCAATTAAAAAAACGCTCAAACTAGAGGAGTTAAATCCAAGTTTTCAGGGGTGCAATTGCAAATATTAAGAATTTTCAAGCTCAATTGAGGGGGCATATGATGAAATGGAAATAACAGGAACCAAATTAAAGTTTGCAAATTTCAAATTAGAAAAACTCTAAATTTTAGGGTTTAAGTAAATAACATGTCACTCATTTTTAATGTAAAAAATGAGTGACATATGAATGAATGTGGCATTTCTAACCACCTCATGGCCTCCAACCACCACTATTTAATAGAAAAGATTCCCCTCTACAAGTCTATATTGCCCTTTTCCGATGTTTATGCCCCTATATGCCACGTGAAAGCCCTTAATTTCTTGTCCACATGCAACATTGTTTGGTTTAATAAAATTTGACAATGTTACACCTAACTTTGGATCAATGGTGAGAAAGCTAAATGCCACCAAATCAAGTATGGTTTGATCCTAGTTTAAGAATAACACCCCCTTTACAAGATTTATGGCTTGGTTAGTTTCAATTACCTCCCATTTTCTATTAAAAAGTCTCTTGATAGAATGACAATGAAATATTGATAAAAAGTGGAAGAAAAGAGGTAGAAGGCAAAGATCTTAAATCCAAGATTGGAAATAGAAATACTAGAAGATCTTAAGCTTGTTATGCATCATTTGAAGTCATTTGTTAGTTTTAAAGTCATGATTTTCATTTTGAAAATTTTAAGCATGCTTTGAATAGAGCTTGCATATACTCAACATTGTTTAACTGTCTTAATTTGACGTGTTAGAATATGATAATGCAATGGTATATGATCATGTATAATGTTGTTTTGCATGTTTAAATGTTTAGTTAATCATTTTTTAAACCATGACAAGATGTGTTAAGTATTGAAGTTTATACGGTTTAGGTTGTTTTAAAGTAGCTTGCTAGGTTTGTTGAAGTTGTAAGCATGTTATTTGAGTTTCAGGACAATGAAATTAATCAATGAAAGAATGTTTATACACAGGGAGATTTTTTTTGGCTTGTTGTCAGTATATGGTTTTACTTGCTATTTTACCATTGATTTTTTTGTTTCTTGTTGATTTGATGGTTCAAGCAAGTTGTGTTGAGCATGCTTAAGTTTTAAATGCTAGGTTAAGTCTGTTTTTTGGACTTTTGTGTTTTTTTTCTAGGTTTAAGGCATTTTTGAGTTTTCTAGGTTTCCAGGTTGATGTTCATCTCTTGAACATTGCTTTAGGTTCTTGTTTTCCATGTCTTCTTGGCCGATTGATTATTCTTACACATGTGTATAGTCTTGTTGATCATTAATCTAGGGTTTTTAAAGGTTTAAAAACACTAGAATTATAGCTTTTAATCTTTGATTCTATCATTTTATTTTTTGCATAAAATCATGATGATCAAGTGTTTATTGTGATAATCCAACCCCAAAAATTTGATTAAACGATGTTTCACATGTTTATGTGCCTTCAATTTGATGTAATCCGGTCTAAAATCAAATCCACATTTCCAAGTTTCATTGTTGTGTTCTTCGTGTTCTTAGTAAGATCCAAGCAAAAAGCTTGGTTTGATTTTCACCTCTTCGTTTCTGTTGTTGGGTCATGTTTTTAGGCTTGGGCCTTAGGTCAGGAAGCCTAGTCACGTGGGTTTAAAAAACACACCCTATTGATTTCCCAACAACGTGTTTTTTTTTTGTGCTTTTTCCAAACAAATTCTAAATAATCTCTGAAAATTCTAAAAAATATTAAGAACCATTTAAAAATTATATGTGGATCCCTTGCATTTTTTTTCCAACTATTTCATTTAATATTTAGGTTGTAGACTTACACTATAAGATACTGACTAGGTATATATACTTGTTTTTCTTCAAGTTTTGAGAAAAATACAAAAGAATTTAAAAAAATCCCTTATTTAAAAGAATATAAAAATATGTTTTTATTTGTACGCATATTACCAAGTTCTAAAAATCTTCATACATATTTTATATATATATAAATTATATTTTTATTATTCTTTGAAAAATAAAATAAAAATCAAGTTTGGGATTAACAAGTTTATAACATAACAAGGTTGTAAAAAATCCATTAGGATTTAGCTAAAATCTCAAAAACACCACAAAATTAATTTTGTTTAAGTTTGGGATATGTATTTTATATAATTTTTGGGCTTCATAAATGTTAGATTTTAACCTAATAAGATAAAAACCTTTATACTAAGGAGGACCTTTCATAAACTTTATACAGATTAACAAATAGAAACATGACTTAGAAAAAATAATCAATCAATAATGCAGTTTACCATAAGTAGGGTGCACTAAGGGTGAAGCATCTTCCTTGTACAATACTAGTTCCCTTACTCGAACTCGCGCAGACCATTAGGTTTTCTAAAAACCATAATACTAGATGGTGACTCTTAAACCCTTCAAATCATATTTTTATGATTTATCTCAACACCTACAAAACCTTTTTTCAATCTAGGGGCCAGATCCGACATTCGACGCCGTGCATGCCATGACATTTGTTATCATATAATTAAACAAAAATAGTTTTAGAAAAACATACTTATTAAACTCGGTCAGGTCTATTACCCGGGTTGCAGGTTTGACAGGTTGACCAGGATCAATTAATCCACATATCACTACCTCAATATTTAAAAAACAAATGTTGTCTTGAAATTTATTTTTAGTTAAACAATGTTTTTTTCTAGTCTTCTGCGTTGCCTTTTAACCTTGCAAGTCGATCGAGTCATATCAAGTTAACCCCTACATAGTTTAATTTGAAAATCAGGTCAGGCAAGGACTTAGGTTGGAAGGTTTCAAGTTTAAGCGGCTGAGCTGAGTTTGATGGCACTTCAAAAGAGTTTTCCATGAAGACGCACAAGCATTGTATTGTTATTCTTATATTTTTTAAGACACTCGTATAAAATTTATTAGGATTTTATTTTTTAGAATAATTTTTTTTAGAATAATGATAGAATGTTGTCTAATATTCTAGTGAAAAATGAGACAAAGGAGTTTTAGTTTGAGAGATATCTTTTATATCCTTATTTTAATTCGTCCTGGTCTTTTTTTTTATGCCTTTTAAATGCTTATGGTTTTTATTAAATAAATGACATAAGAAAAATGTTATATTGTTTGTTTGTATTACAGATATTAATAAGAAACGAAAGATATTTACTAGCAAGTTATTTTGTTTAAATAGAATTTAAATTATTATTTTTCTTATAAAAATAATAATGTCACATAATTAAGTTAGAAAAATTAAAGGGCCCTCTGTGGCACATAATTAAATATGTTTATCTATGATTGTTTCTCAACTTCAGAACTTAGTTTTTAGTTAATGTTAAGATATTTTTTGGCATTTATTATTGCATATAAATCTCATTCTATTTTATTAAATGCATACCTTGGATTTTGAATTAATGATTAAGATTTTTCTTATTGCTAGAAAACATACTGGCAATGCTTAAAAGTTTTTTATATTAATTTTTTTTTTGGTTTGACCCCTCGATGTAGTACAAACTAATTATCTAGCACATGACTATCACATTTCTAGATGTAACTCATGAGCATAAATCTTATATTGAGTTAAAATACTTTACTTTTTCCATACTAGTAGCCCCATAAATGGATTAGTTTTGGTTTTATATTTACTTAAGTTAGGTAGTATGTTGTTTCTAGTTAGGTATCCTCTCATTTGTAATATTTTATGCATAATGGGAAACACAAAAGAACAAAGAGGTAGAAATGTTTATTTATACAATATCAAAGAAGATATTAGATATGTGTTTGGTTTAGAGGTTGATCGAGATTATGGCTATGGTTACTATTATAACTATGTAGAGACACTAAAATTTTAACAAGTCTGGCCCATGAACCACTTTTTATGACCAAATAAATTAAATTTATTGGGTTTAGGTCTAAGTTAAATTTATTGTGTTTGAGTCCAAATTAAATTAAAAAAACAATCTAAATATACTTCACTATTCTTACTTTAATATCCTTCTAACTAAGGGTGTTTTAAGTAATTTCTATATTAATTTTCCTAAAATATCATTTAGATAAAGAACATTTGAAGTAAATTGCACCTGGTCTGTCTATAAATATACAAAGCCATCAAATCAAACACGAGTATATAAGGATAAAAGATAGGCAGGGAAGATAGAGAATAAAAGAATAAAGAAGAGACTAAAGACCAAGTACAAATACATAGAAGTTCTCTCAAAGAAATTCAAGTCCATCAAGGAAGTAAGGGATCAAAGTCATTTCCTTCATCAAATAAAACCAAGGAAATAAAGGGTCAAAGTCCTTTCCTTTATCAAATCAAATCAAGTTAAGATTTCACATGATTAAAGCTTTTAAGCTCATGTGAATACTCTTCGTCTTCACCAAATCAAGTCAAGTTAAGATCTCATACGGTTAAGGCTTTCAAGCTCATGTGAATACTCTTCATCTTCATAAAATCAAATCAAGTTAAAATCTCACACGGTTAAAGCTTTCATGCCCGCGTGAAGATCTTTCCATCCCAAACAAGATCTAAATCTGACTGTTAATTCGAGGATTCATACATGTGAAGAGCACCTTAAGAGAGTTTCCACTTTTTTCTTGTAATCAAACTCATTATTGTGATTTTGACATCATTTCTAGGGTATTTTTAATACATGAAAATTTATGTGTACAAATTCCTAGCATGTTTGGTGGGACACTATATTCATCTCATCTCTCGAGTCAACAGATCTACTATCCATCTTAGAACATTGAGCACAATGTTTCATTTTGGTTGGGGGGAGGGGTATAACTGTATGTAAGTTAAAAAAAACTAACTAACTAACTGTTTTTGCTATTATTAAAACCATTTGACAGAACTATTATTAGAATGGCAGAATAAGAAGGAATTTTATTGACTCTTGAGATGCATCTTAGTAAATATTCTTATCAAGGTCTATCATAACTCTTCTTGAAATATTCAGGTTTACAAACTCTCGCATTGTTATCACTTGATTCTGCTCATATACTCATTTAACAAGTATTCTTAAACCTTCATTTTCACACACACACTTTAACATATGATTGTGGGTTGCTTATTGGATTATTATATTATTTATGTTCTTTTGTTAAAAGTAACAACTAAGGGAAAGGGGTAGTATATAATTTGCAAAAAAAGAAAAAGAAAAAACAAAAACAAATTGATAATAAAATGAATAAATAAAAAAGTAGATAAGTTTGGTTTCGTAGCCTCCTTGACTTAAGCAATTAAGCCCGAAAGGGTGTTTTAATAGTACCCTAAAGTCAACTGACTTGGGAGCTATTGGCCCAGTGCTTGTTATATGAGTTGAGGAGAAAGCTTAAGGGAATCAAACATTGCACTATCTATATTTTAGTATCTGTAACCCAAGTTACTAAGCTCGAAGGGGTGTCTCAACACCTAATGCCTTAAGACCAACTGGTTTAGGAGTCATTAGCCTAAAGCTCATTACATGGGTTAAGGATGCGTTGTGTTTCAAGTTCTCAAAATAATAATAATAATAATAATAATCCCAACCCAAGAAAGTTAACCTTAAACATTATAACAAAATTTTGAATTCTTCCAAGAAAAGCCCCTCTTGTTTAAAAAGTATGAAGCATATATATAAATTTAATGAGAGTTTGTTTATTTGGATAGATTAATGGAAGTTGAATGATGAATGTCTTACTTTCAAATGTCGAAAATTGTTTTAACTCTTTGATTACTAAGGACTAGTAATAAGCTGATTCAGGGGTGTGATTAGTACTTAAAAGTGTATTTTTATCAAGGTTTTATATCATCATATAGCACTTAAAGTATCATTAAATTCCCTAACTTGAGCATGTTTTATAATAACAAGTCTAATAATATAAGATATCTTTAAATTTATGGTAAATGCTCATTTTAAATGCAGGTATATCTCACAATTTAAAGGATTGATTGATGTGTTTAATTATTGAAATTGAGAAGACAAAGAGAGGGCTAAAATTAAAGAAGATATGCTAGTTCAATTCAAACTGGAACATCATTTGATTATTGGATCATAACTGGAGCTGTAGAATATAGATTTAGGTCAGGTTTATATGGATGGAAAGCTAAGACATAGGCCTAAAACTTTCATGAAGAGTCCAAGATTCAAAACGGTCGTTTTTCAAGTTCCAATTGTAGCAACAAAAGAGAAGTCGGAATCTGTTCTCTAGCCCAGACATTGTTCAGCCCATATCTCGAGTTCTAGAAGTCCAAATGAGTCACTCTTGTTTTGTTGGAAAGTAGAGACAAATGGCTAGAACTTTCATGAAGATGATCTGTTCAAATTCTGATGTTAGCAATGACGTTTTGTTCAGACAAGAAGATATTGATTGTCACCAAGTCAAGAGGTGGCCACCCACTCAATAATTAGTGATCAAATCAATAGTTCTGAATTTTAGCCTATAAAAGGAGACATTTACCATACATTTAAACATCTTGGTGTTCAGATCAAGATCACTCTCTCTCTTTGTATTTTGTAATGTTCAAGTTTTATTAATCTCTTGTTCATAAAACTAATGGTGTAAAAATAAATATAATATAAACTCAACATGGACTTTAATGTTTGATACTAACATGTTTTGTATTTGTTATCTTACTCACTCTTAATACCTTGCTTGTTAAATGGTTAATCTAGATTTGTGTTGTACAACCC
>Ga0307511_10002457_pt1 | contig 19386 bp, 16 predicted proteins | sample 13_EM_MG_FD_200266 | JGI IMG/M metagenome (GOLD analysis project Ga0307511, IMG submission 200266) | Populus trichocarpa ectomycorrhiza microbial communities from riparian zone in the Pacific Northwest, United States - 13_EM | ecosystem: Host-associated > Plants > Roots > Unclassified | place... | reverse complement strand
GCATCCACTGCCTATTACCATCAGCACGCTGCTCCATTAGAACCTCCGTTGCGCCAGATCGCTACTACTGCACTACCTAGTACCACTTCCGCTGCCTTCCAATATTCTTCCCGGAATATTCTGTTACGACTGAAGATGACACCGGAAACTGCAGATGGGTCTGCATAATTCCGCTCCATTCAGCAGTCAGACTCGGTAAGAGGATCGGAGGTGGGCTAATTGTTAGATCTGGACCTCCGTGGCTGCCTCAGTGTCCCTGGAAAGACCCAATGTGTATCTCAACCGCGATGTTGGCTACTAGGCTCTCACACCCGGTAGCCGGGCTCAGGAGAGCATTTGATCCCGCTTCAAGATTCCGGGGTTTTGGGGGAGGTGGTTACAGAGGTAAATCCACCCTAGATCCTCCACTACTTAAACTCTCTAACAAGATCAAACCCGCCACCAGCAGCTAAAACGACAATCACCGATGCCGGTACCTTGGCTAGCACTAACCCACCTTAACTTCACATATATGGAGGCAGCAATATAAGTTAAGCCAGCACCTCTACGGGAGCCATCACTAGCAGCACCGAAGGGGATGCACGGTAACCGAAACCAGCGCGGAATCGGGGGGAAGCAGTCCCCACCACCCGAACGGTCCTTGCGGACTTTGGGAGGATTTTCGGGAATGTCAGACCCGCAACGCAGAGGGGCGTAACACCATCACCGAACACGGTCAGAAAATTTCACCACCGAAAGAAATACGCCACTACCAAAGGCACGCCTGCTGATCATGCTTACAGTTCCCCTAAGACATTAGCCAGGAACTGTCTTGTGGTGGATTGAGGAGGGCAACCAGAGTATCGATATTATGACGATAAGGTGGATGTTGAGGGGGGACCGGAGGGAAAAGATGACGCCCTCCGGTCATCTACTTCACAATCAGATGGAGGTTGGGCGATTGCGAATGCACGGGGTCTGTTCCGGACCACACGTTACGATTGGAATTTCCCCGCCCGGGAGAGCGTGGTCTCGAAGCTATAAGAGGCTCCCGCTAGCACAGGTTTCTTTTTTGTTTGGATTTCTACTTACGCGCGGCTATCTATTTTCCTTCAGGTGGAAATTATAAGATGTTTTTTGTTGTTTCACCCGAACGTTCTCCTCCGTTTTCTCATTGACACTTCCGACCACTCGTTTCAACTATATGAAGGTCATTTTTTGCTGGGGAATTGATATTCCAGGATTATTCACCTGCCGGATTTTGTGGCTGTGCAGTTGGTTTTCTTCCGGAGGATATCTGGTCTTGGGTAATCGTCCAGGTCTGTCCTGGGAGTTGTACTGTCGTTACAGGTAGTTTGAATACGAGTAATGATTTACCACAAACCAACAAAAAAGAGGCGAGATATACTTAGCGTAGGGAATATATCATTGAGCATAAACAGCACTAGTGGGGAATAAGCATACCCACGTCTGACGTCTGAAAAAGGGATGTGGAGTATACAAGGAGAAGGGTATCAAAGGCAGCAGAAAACCCCGAGTGATAGACCTCAACAAGGGAAATAGAGTAGTATCAGTTAGTAATTAGCTAGCGAACGAATACGAAACCCCTTCAATATCTCTTATGATCCAACAGCTGCACCGCATAGACCCGTAATCTTACACCAAGTATTTGTCGGGCTACCATACAGAGTATCTGTGCACGTGAATCTGTGCACGTGACTGACAATGCGGGGTTCCTATACAAATATTCGATTGATGCATGATCATAGCAAATATACAAAGAACCTCCAGCCCCCGAATTCATATCAGCTGTCCTGAACAGCCAACCAATCCGATAGGCAGGTAGTTATATATCCAACCCTACAACAGGTGAAGCACATATGCTGATATTTACTATAGCTAGTTACCTAAATATATAATACATATTCCCAAGATCAATTCAAAATTCTCCGCACAGAAATTTCTGGACCGTAGGAGGGTACACGACACGCCACCTGCAAGATGAGCGCAGAGGATTTGATCGATGCTGCATATGATGGCAATCTCCAACAGGTATTGTGGTTGCTGGATGTCCAAAAAGTGAAGGTCAATAGTTCCTATGGGTCTGCATTAGGTACAGCTGCATATTGGGGCCATAAGGAGATTGTATCGCTGCTGCTGGATCGGGGAGCAGATATCAACAGCGCAGGTGGCAGATTTGGGTCTGCATTATGTGCAGCTGCATGTGGGAATGATGAGGAGGTTATATCACTGCTGCTAGATCGGGGGGCAGCCGTCAATAGCACAGGTGGCCTCTATGGATCTGCACTGGGTACAGCTGTATACCGGGGAAATAAGAAAGTTGTATCACTACTGCTGGATCGAGGAGCAGATGTCAACGGCACAGGTGGCGACAATGAGTCTGCATTAGGTTCAGCTGTTTATCTGGGAAAGACGGAAATTGTATCACTACTACTAAATGGAGGAGCAGATGTCAACATTACGAGTGGCGAATATGGGTCTGCATTAGGTACAGCAGTATATCTGGGAAATGAGGATATTGTATCACTGCTGCTGGATCGAGGAGCAGATGTCAATATTACAAGTGACTCCTATGGATCTGCATTAGGTGTTGTTGCAGCTTCTGGAAACCAGGACATGGTATTACTACTGCTGAATCGAGGAGCAGATGTCAACATCGTAGGTGGCAAGTATGGCACTGCATTAATTGCCGCTGCATATCATGGGCACGAACATATTTTGTCCGTACTGATAACCCGAGGGGCGGATGTGGACGCTACCAGTAGTACCGGTCAATATGGAACTGCATTGGCTGCGGCTGCATTACAGGGCAAAACGCCCATCGTCTCACTACTACTCGGGTCTGGGGCAAGCACAAATATTGTCTGTGGATACTATGGAACCGCAATGGGCGCAGCTTCATACAGTGGCCACGAAAATATTATCTCAAAGTTGCTACAATATCCAGGTACAGACATCAATGCCATAGGTGGTCAGTATGGAACTGCCCTGGGCGCTGCTTTTGCTGGGGCGTCAAGGTCACGCATCACCAAGCTACTGCTGGATCATGGAGCCGATATCAACCTCGTCGACTGTATGCATGGGTCACTATTGGGTAAGGCGGCGTACAAAGGCGATAAGGAACTTATCACGCTCCTGCTGGCTCGCGGAGCTGATGCTTTTCATGTCGGTGGCGGCTATGAAACTGTGATGGGTGAATATCCGAGTTCCTTGGATGCAGCTTGGGCTGGAAAAGCTAGTCGGGACATCGTTACACTACTATCAAAGACCATGAAGGACCCTGTCCAAAACAGAGATACTGCGGCTTGGCCTCCTTTTCCAGTCCCGTTAAGGAGCACTTTGAGATCTACGGAAGTTCCCCCTCGCGTTAATGTATGCCATGACCTTAAAACTATCGTTGGCAACCAGCTACCAGCGTGGAATGGCAACCTTACTCCAGCGCAAGCCGACCTTCCCTGCAAGATGTTTCACGAGGAACTGTTTAGGAGAGCCCTTATAGCACTTGTAGGGATCCACAAAGAGGCAGCTAAACGTCTTCAGGTCAGGCCCAAATGAAACATGTGCCCTTGTTACTGCTTGCTGACTGGTGCAGGTGTGGATCCGGAATGACGTCCGTTATTTGGTGAACCAGGGCTATGATCTGGGCTTAGCATATGCCACAGTTCGTGTTGCATGGAAGCACTTCAACGATGCAGGCTTCAATATTGCGGTCCACAGGGGGCAGTGGTTGGCTAAGGCAAGGGAAATAGACCAAGTGAGGGAAAATGCAATATACACCGATAATACTAAGCAAGAGCTCATCAAATCCCCTTATCAGGTCATGCCACGCCGGATCTGGGACCTGAAGAGTAATCGGGTGGTGGAATTCCGCATGCTTCACTCCGAGGTCCTCGCACGGGAATATCTATCTGGCGGCGTTATCCATCCGGAGAAAGCGCCATACCCTCCATTCTGGGCTATCACACACAGCTGGACTAATGAGATGTCGCCAGTCGAGACCTCTATTAATCAGTTTCAGTGGCCTACACCGCTTCCTCGAGGACTCGACTTGGAACATAGTGTGCGAAGAAAACTTCTCAACAAGGGGGCAGAATACGTGTGGCTTGATGTCTTATGCCTTCGCCAGCATTCCACGGAGAATGACGCCAAAGTAGACGAATGGAAGCTGGATGTTCCAACGATTGGCAACATATATCGTGCAGCTGTAGGAATTGCACGTTATTTCAATGGCCTTGGACAGCCCTTCAGTACAACGGGTTGGGATGGCCCACGACACTGGCTGAACCGAGCTTGGACCTTGCAAGAAATCAGGAGTGAAAATACGACGTACAATGCAGGAATATCCCCTAACACTAGTGGGCGTGCAAACCTCATTATGAACACTAAAAGCAGGGTAGGCAAGAAGGTCATCACATTGAGGCAAGCCCTCCATCCAATTATTAATCTTGCTGCTCAAGTAGATAGCCAGCGCGGCTGTAGTGTCTACGAGCTTGTACAGCAAATGGCTAAGCGTCATGCAACACAACCTACCGACAAAGTTGCTGGACTATTCTACCTCCTCCGCACAACCCAGTTGCCAACATACGATGCGGGTATCAGCGATGCAGATGCATGGGCCAAATGTTTCCATGTGCTTCCTTTTGAGCGCAAGGTTGAGATCCTGTTTGACTTCCCGTACGGAGGCGATAGAGCCGGTGCCTGTCACGATTGCTCCTGGTTCCCGGCATGGAGACAATTGATGGAGTGGCCAGATCGTGACCTTACATACACTCACACAGTGGCGGTATCCCCACAGAATCAGGGGCAGATACAATTAGCACAGGTTCAGAAATCCAAGCACCTGTTGTTGTCGGATATTTGGGCCATCTCTGACGTTAACGTTCGACTTTACCAAACAAACGAACAAAATGGAATATTCGGACATGAGATTGAGGTTGAGATTGGATGTGAGACCTTCGCCTTCTATTATCCATACGTGTGTCAAAAACCGGTCGAAACGTCAACTTCTGCACAATATACCCTTGTCACTACAAATCTGGATCACTCCTACAACTGGGTTGTGTGCGAGTCCCTTGGGAAGAGGGATGAGAAGTGCACGACGCCGGATGGGGCAGTAAAGATGGCTAAGATACAGGCTCTGAGGAAGTTAGGGGTTCTGAGAACAGATTCTAGCAGTGAATTCGTTCTATGCAGAGGTAGAAGGGATTCTATCTTGAAGAGGATCAATGCGCTGTTTGTTTAATAAGTAGTGCTAAGCAAAGTCTCATTTCCTGGTATGTATATCTATTACTTTGCAGATATTGGAGATGGGAAGGGAGAATTCTGGAGGAGGCATGCCGGAACTCAGAGTCGTGCGCGGTATTCACACAGCACTGGAGATAGCGGTGAATTTCCTTTTGTTAATCGGGTCGATCCACGCACGTTGATTCAGCTGATTTATTATTTCCTCTATTAAATACATTCGGGGCAACGGAGCTTACCGTAATCCCGAGCACAGTGCAGAGACTAGCCTAGAGATTAAATGGTCCACTGTGTAGCTATATCCTGGAGACCGGTGTTAATGTCCGGGACCTGTTCCGAGCAATGGCAGAGAAAAGTGGAGAGGGGAGAACGAGAGCCGGAGCCAACGAGGCGAGGCGAGGATCAATTATAACGAATTTCCTTTGTACCTGCTTTGGTATTTAGAAAAAGAGAAAAAAACTTCTGATTTCCTTTGTCATCTCCAATTCCATCTTTTTACGAGGCAGGCTGATATACAAGCGGCAGCTTCTTCTGTGAGGGACGGGAACACAATACTCCCTAAATGAGGACATATATGCCACGACTGAGCGTACTCCGGCCGTTTGAAGCAGCCCCATTGCATATACATGTATACTGTATGCACGCCATGAATGTAAAAATCAGAGATAATCGAACCCAGCCCAGGCACACCCTAACGCCTGGCTGCAGGCAACTCATCTTTTGGTTCCCCATTTCCCTCCACACGGTTGAAAACCTATCTATACCGATACACCGCTGACTCCTTTCATCTTTGACTTTTTGATACTGGGGGCAACCTTTCCGCCCTCGTCTACAATATTCCTTCGCTTAATTTATTCTGTTCGGACCGTCTTTTCTATCGCGTTTCCCACAGCAACCGTTTCGTGAGCGCTAATGGAGGCGGCGAAGCAACGCAAGGCCTAAAGTTGATGTCACGACCCCAATGCTCCCTCACATGGTCCCAAATCTGACATAAAAAACACCTGATCATTTGAAAAACCTAGCATAACTTTGTTTTGTCTTAGAACGCATAATATGACTTCCACAGTGTACAGTTAGCGGAGGTAGGTGTTGTGGAAGGCCATCCAGACATCCAGCCAATTGTACTAGCTCTGGTAAAGCCCTTGCGGTAGTCATTCCACATGTTGACATTGGTTGCTCACATTGTGTATTTCCTCTTTTTATATCTTAACCCCCTATGTGATAAAACCGAGCGATCAAGGCACTTGACACGAGTTGATTCCAGTACTCCATCCCTCGTTTCTAGCGTTTCTCATCCCCAAAATTGCTTCTAAGTCGCCAGTTTCAGGGATCTTATCGTGTATTTCCGAGGATAAACTGTTAAGTGATAAAAGTCCTATCATTTCACCTTTTATGTGTGACAAGGAACGACTTACAGGGAGTCTTGCTATCGGGAGGGGGGTACAACAGTATTGAACATTCAGTTGATATTGATGGGTATGATGCGCTTATGAGATTTTCTTTTATTAAAAAAACAAATAGAGAGATTACCAGCAGCCAATAGAAACCACAATACGGCAGCCAATATTGATGGGACGATTCGGGGCACTGTAGGTACCACCACCATCAGCCGCACCGATTTTCGGGATATCAACACGCCAACCCATGACATCGGAAACTACGGGTGGGTTTGTATAGTTCCATACAATGAAGCGGCTAGCTCGGAAGGAGGATCGGAGATGGACCAGTTGTTATATCTGTAAGATTACGAGGTTATTGACCAGAGGAATCTTGGGAGAGAAGAGATTTGATCTCCGGAAGGCTATCTAGCGATCGGTATAGACTTGTATGCTACTTTGCCCGTGAACTATGGGGAGAGAGAGAGAATTCCGCTGCTTATTTGTCCGTCCGTTCTACATAACTTTCCCAATCCGTGAGTCCCATCTCTACATAACTTTCTCCATTCGGATTTCCTGTATCCGCTTGAGCGAGAGTACATCCAATATCTAGACTCCAATTCCGAAACGACCTACGCCAATCAGCAGGGAGCCGGATGTGTGGAGCACCTAGCAAAGACCCAATACCAGGTAGCCCAACCCCAATGATGGCTACTGCGAGCATATGGACCCCGCTTCAAGACTCCAGAGTCCCTCAGGGGTCCCCGGAGTGAGTTGCAGAATACGAATCGGGGTAAATCCACCCTAGACCCTCCGCCATCGCCGAGGGCAGGCCTACTAGCAACCCCCACCACCAAGAGCAATACCCCACTAGCGAAGGGGCATGCACGCTTGTCATGCATGCAGTTCCCCTAAGGCATAAGCTGGGAACTGTAAGATGGCAGATTGAGGAGGACAACTAGAGTATAGATATCTTAAGGTGGCTGTTGAGGGGCCTTGGGGCTAAATTGGAAATATGACGTCCTCCCTGGTCATCTTCTTGCACAATCGGATGGAGGTTGGGCGATTGGGAATGGATAGGAGGCCTTTACGCACCACTATGACTGGAACCACCCTGCGCGGGAGAGAGTGGCCTCGAAGCTGAAGAGACCTCCGCCAGCACGGGTTACTTTTAATTTTGTTTGGATTTCCATTTGCGTGCAGTTACTAATTTTCCTTCAGGGGGTGGAGATCCTAGGGTGATTCCTTGCTTTTTGGTTTTCTCACTTACGCCTACCCAAGACTTACGCGATAAAGCTGTAAGATTACGAGGTTACGAGCGGAGGAATCTTGAGAGAGAGAAAGAGATAAATATATTCGACGTCAGGGCTATCTAGAGATCGCTATAGTTTTGATGCTATGGTTCTAGTGTCCTGTCTTCTTTTACTTCATTTCCTGGCGAGTTCCCAGCTCTTTTATCCTTCTCGACTTTATCCCAATAGGCCATTTCGGGACCCCCTGCCCAACTAGCCATTACGTTTCCCGTGATATCGCACCTGAGAGTAATTCCTACAAAAGCATTCGTTTATATGGCTTACGTTATCAGAGACCTCAATCACGAGACCAACCCTCCCAATCACGAGACCAACCCTCCCAATCACGAGACCAACACTCCCAATCACGAGACCAACACTCCCAATCACGAGACCTCGAGACCAAGGTCCCGTCTTGTCTCGAGGCGTCTCGTGCCTAGGCTCTTTTCAGCTTTGCGATTTTCTTTTTTTCTTTTGAGGGTATCTAAGCTTTAGAGAGGTGGGACAGGGAACGCCAGGGATTCTAGATACATTATGTACAGTATTCCGAACAGATAGTCTCAATACGAGTAATGATTTAGCCCCCACATTGCCAAAAAAAAAGCAACATACATAGATATGCATCCTGGGCTGGATCTGAACACGCGACTACCAATGCGGGGGTGACAACCCGCACAAATATTCGATTATACTTGAGCCTCTAGTCCGCCGATGCGAATTCATACACCCATATAGATGTCTATCCTGAACACCTAAGCAATCCGATAGGCAGGTATCAAACCCTCGAGGGGGCGAAGCGCACACGCTGATACTCTCTAGTAGATAGGTACATATAAATATAAGTGTTCCCACAAACGATCCAAAAACCCCCCCTGCCCAGCAATTCCAGAACCCTGGAGGACACACACGGACTCGAGAGACTGCACTGGCAAGATGAGTGCAAGTGATTTAAGCGATGCTGCAGGCAGGGGCAACATTGTCAGGGTAATGCAGTTGCTAGTTATGAAAAAAGTGAATGTCAATTGCGCGGATAGACACTATGGGTCTGCGTTAGGCGCCGCCGCATATTGGGGAAAGGAGGAAGTGATGGCACTATTGTTGCAGAGAGGGGCAGATGTCAATAGCACGGGTGGCAGTATGGGTCTGTATTAGGTGCAGCTGCATACGGGGGATATATCAACATTATATCAATACTGCTGGATCTAGGAGCGGACGTCAACAGCACAGGTGGCAAGTATGGGTCTGCATTGGGTGCCGCTGCATATCGGGGAAGTAAGAATGTTGTATCACTACTTCTTGACGGAGGAGCAGATGTCAACACCCCAGGTGGCGACTATGGGTCTGCATTATGTGCAGCTGCATTTCAGGGAAACAAGGGAGTTGTATTGCTACTGCTGAATCGAGGAGCAGATGTCAACATCACACCTGGGTCTGCACTAGGTGCAGCTGCATATCGGGGGCATAAGGATATTGTATCACTACTGCTAGCTCGAGAGGCCGAGATAGACAGCACAGATGACATCAATGGATCTGCATTAGGTGTCGCTGCAGTTTCTGGAAACCAGGAAATGGTATTACTACTGCTGAATCGAGGAGCAAATGTCAACATCGTAGGTGGCAAGTATGGCACTGCATTAATTGCCGCTGCATATCATGGGCACGAGCATATTTTGTCCCTACTGATAGCCCGAGGAGCAGATGTGGACGCTACCACTAGTACTGGTCAATATGGAACTGCATTGGCTGCAGCTGCATTACAGGGGAAAACGCCCATCATCTCGCTACTTCTCGGGTGTGGGGCAAACATCAACATTGTCAGTGGATACTATGGAACGGCATTGGGCGCAGCTTCATACAGCGGCCATGGAGATATCATCTCAAAGCTGCTACAATATCCAGGTACAGACATCAATGCCATAGGTGGTCAGTATGGAACTGTCTTGGGCGCTGCTTTTGCAGGCGCGTCGCGCTCGAGCTCGCGCATCACCAGGCTACTCCTAGATTATGGAGCCGATATCAACCTCGTGGACTGTATATATGGGTCACTATTGGGTAAGGCGGCGTACAAAGGCGATAAGGAACTTATCACACTACTGCTGGCTCGCGGAGCTGATGCCTTTCATGTCGGTGGCGGCTATGAAACTGTTAAGGGTGAATATCCGAGTTCTTTGGACGCAGCTCGGGCTGGAAGAACTAGCAAAGATATTGTTACGCTGCTATCTGGGGCCATGAGTAACCCTGTCAACGAAAGAGGTATTACACCTTGGCCTCTCTTCCCAATGCCGCTCAGCAACTCTTTGGCATCTATGGAAGTGTTCCATAAAACTTGTGACTCCGGCACTGCTAGTTTAAGCCATGACCACATCGAAAGTTTAATCAACAACGCTAACAAGACGCGCACATAGGATGGCAACCTGACTCCAGAACAGGCTGACCTTCCCTGCAAGGACATCGGCGAGGAATTGCTTAGGAGAGCACTTATATCCCTTGTAGGAGTTGATAAAGAGGCAGCTGAGATTCTTCAGGTCAGGCCTGAACCGGGGATGTGGACGTGTGATTATCATTAGTTCTTGCTGACTAGCTGTAGGTATGGATCCGGAACGATGTCCGTTATTTGGTGAACCAGGGATATGACCTGGGGTTAGCATATGCAGCAGCTCGTGTTGCATGGAAGCACTTCAACGATGCAGGCTTCAATATTACAGTACACAGAGACCAGTGGCTAGCTAAGGCGAGGCACATTGATGAAGTGAGGGAAGGTTCAATTTACACCGATGATACTGGACAGGGGCTGATTAAATCACCCTATGGAATCATGCCGCGCCGGATATGGGATCTGAAGAGTAATCGGGTCGTAGAATTCCGGATGCTTCACTCAGAGGTCCTTGCACGACAATATCCACATGGTGTTATTGATCTAGAGAAAGCGCCGCCCCCTCCCTTCTGGGCCATCACACATAGCTGGACAAATGATATGTCGCCAGTCAACACCTCAATAAATTGGTATCAGTGGCCTACACCGCTACCTCGGGGGCTTGACCTAGAACACGGTGTGCGAAGGGAACTACTCAATAAGGGGTCAGAGTACGTGTGGCTTGATGTCCTATGCCTTCGTCAGCATTCCACGACAAATGATAACATCAAAGTAAATGAATGGAAGCTAGATGTTCCCACGATAGGGAATATATATCGTGCAGCAGTAGGGATCGCACGTTACTTCAATGGCCTAGGACAGGCCTTCAGTGCAACAGGTTGGGACGACCCACGACATTGGCTATGTCGCGCCTGGACCTTGCAAGAAATCAGGAGTGAAATTACCACGTATAACGCAGGGATATCGTGCAAGACCAGTACTAGTGGGCGGCGAGCACATATCATCATGAACACTGAGAGCAGGGTGGGTGGGGGGGTCACTACGTTGAGACAAGCCCTACATCCAATTATCAAGCTTGCTGCTCAAGTAGATAGCTCAAGCGGCTGTAGTGTCTACGAGCTTGTACGGCAAATGGCTAAGCGTCATGCAACACAACCTACCGACAAAGTTGCTGGGCTGTTTTACCTCCTCCGCACAACTCAGTTGCCAACCTACGATGCGGGTATCAGTGACGGGGATGCTTGGGCTAGATGTTTCCATGTGCTTCCATTTCAGCGCAAGATTGAGATCTTGTTTGACTTTCCATACGGAGCCGATGCCCCTGGTCCTGGGTGCCAGTGGTTCCCGACATGGAGGCAACTGATGGAGTGGCCAGAACGTGACCCTACTTACGACCACACCGTTGCAATTTGCAGGCATGCAAGCCTACAGCTAGCACAGCCCCAGAAATCCGAGCACCTCTTTGTGTCCGACATTTGGACTATATCGGATGTTTATTTTTCCAAAAGAAACGAGGGGGATGAAAACCAGATTGATATTGATATTGGGGACGAGGTCTTCGGCTTCTATTACCCATACGTAGATCAAAGACCGATTGAATTGTCCGCTTCCCGGCGATATACTCTTGTCACCACATATCCAGATCACTCCTACAACTGGGTTGTGTGCGAATCCCTTGGGAAGAGGGATGAGACATGCACGACATTGGGTGGGGTAGTTAAGATGGCTGAGGTCGAGTCTCTGAGGAAGTTAGGGGTTCTGAGAACTGACTCCTCCAGTGAGTTCGTTCTTGGAAGGGGGAGAAAGGATTCTATGTTAAAGAGGATCAATGCGTTGTTTGTTTAGTACGTGATATAGCGAAGTCTCATTTTTGTGTACCCTATTGTAATGCAGATGGGAAGGCGAGGGGGCATGCATGGACCCTGGGCACTGGAGATAGTGACGAACTTCTTTTTGTTAATTTGGCCGATTCATGGCACGTTGATTTAGCAGATTACTATTTCCTCTTTTTTGGTAAATCAGTCCTGATATTCAGCAACCTAGCCTATGCTGAGAGCGCACCCCCGGGGGGTTAATTAATTGCGGATCGTTCTCTGTCCCCTGTCCCTAGTTAAATACATGAAACAGCCCTGTCCTCCTCCTATCCTGCTACCCCCAACCGTCACCGACCACCCCATTGCACGTAGCAGCATTGGGCTCATAAGTTTTGGATACATCCGGGACCAGGGGATTTGTACCGTGATTGACAAAAAGTACAAAAAATACAGGATATCCAATATTCGCTTAGTACCTAGTGTCTCACGATTGTTGTCCTGCATCGAGGCCCCGCTATGACCTTAAGTCGACTGATTGCGCACCGTAGATGACCCGGAAGACCTGTGGCAAGATTTAGTACAACTTTATATATGCCTTCCTTAAAATGCATGATGGGATTTCCGCGGTGCACAGTTTGAGGAGGAAGATGTTGTGGAAAGCCATCCAATCCTCCTATGTCCGGTACCTATATATAGATAGAATTGTAGAGAAGAGGAGTGTGTGGCCATTATGTTTGTGTTTACGGGGGTCTTTGTTAGTCTTTGTAGGTGAGTGGTACTCCAATTAGCCTTTATTATACATGAGGCCTAGGCCGATTGCATAATTGGAGAGGCCGTATTCTCAATTATCCCTTGGGCTAGTAAGCTACACATTGTATCTTGCATAAATGTTATTGTTCCTATCGTACGGAGTACCTATTGTTTAATATATACAATAGCATTTATGCAAGATACACCTTTTGACTTACCACCTATAGGATAACCAGACTACCTATAGGATAGGTATCGCAGGCGGACTGGTTATAGCCTAGCGTTAGATGATTGCTCAAGCGCAACTTCTAATTTTCTGTAGCTCAACATATAATATACATACTTTATACACCTCTTATAGACAGACCAAAAGTTGACATTGCTAAGATCGATTTCTTGTACCTGAAGGAGTTACTTTCCGTGTTAAGAAATATAGCGTAGAGCTATGATTCATATACCCATTACTCCCTACCTTGCTAGAGGGGTTGCCCGTGCATAGAATATTTGGGTAAGATTTAGGAAGTATTTCCAGTCTCCGGAAGCGGCAAGTATCATTTGGTTTATTGTACAATCATTCCAGTACTATATTCTGAAAACATTCCTGTTGTGATTTGTTTTGTAGTGAGGGAAAATGAAGAGCTCGTCGTGCGTTGGAGCCTCTACCAGAGTTTAGCGTGTAGTGCGTGTACGTGGCCATGCCAAGCACGAGGTCAGGTGGTGGCTGGAGCAGGATGCCAATGTGTACTGTCTAGGATTCTCTTTCAAAGTACGAAGTCGTGAACCAGGCCAAAAATTTTGTACGGAGTATATTTCTCCCAATAATTACTATTATATGTATATAGTGATATAGTGGTTGGTGACAATTAATGTGGTTGCTCTTAGGTAAACAAGCAGTTATATCCAAGCATGCACCGTCGCCTCAAATCTAGCCTGGCGTCTCCCTAAGTACATGTACCAAGTAGATACCACCGTACTTGTTACTTTACGAGGCTAAACGATCGTGCAACTTAGAAGTGCCAACCAATGCCGACCTTGCTGTCCACGGCGAGAATATCTTCGGGGAAACAACCATCGCAAGTCCTTACCTCCCCCTCGGTTAAACTTCGCTCTCACAGGTGCGGGTATTAGCGCCCGCTACAGTTCCGTCGCAGTAGCGGCTAGCCAACCACAATGTCCGCGTCGTTTTGGCGCAGACACGAGTACCACCACAAGAGCCGCGCCGATTTTCGGATCGACTCAAGTTGACATCGGAACCTGAGGATGGGTTTGCATAATTCCGTGTCGTTCAGCAGGAGGATGGACTAGTTGTTAGATCTGGACCTCAACTAAACTGGGTGGAAAACCCCACCATTGTCTCCGGGAAACACCCAATACCAGGTACCCCGACCGCGATAGTTGCTTGCCTCTCACAACTGGGCCTCAAAAGAGTATTGACTCCCCGTCAAGACTCCCGAGTTCTTCAGGAAGTGGATTGCAGAATGCGATCCCAGGTTGACTAAATCCACCTTAGACCCACCCTCACTGCAACGAGCACTCAGATGTTAATCCCCTAACCAGACTACCAAACTGCACCACCAGGACCCGAAGCGGCAACCATAGATACCAGTACCCTGACTGAGGCTGACTCACTTCCACTTCCACCGGTCGGCACATATATGGAGGCAGCAAGCCGATAACCACCAACACCATCACCAGCACCGAAGGGTATGCACCACAACCGAAACCAACACAACCAACCCCCCACAACCGGAACGGTTCCCTTGCTGAGGAAGAGGAGCTGGGGGGTTTTTGGAAGTGGCAGACCTGCAACGCATAAACGCACAACACTCCACCTTTAGCAACCCTCACTATCGTGAGCAATACCCCACTACCAACGCACGCACGTTCGTCATGCGTGCCTTCCCCGAGACATTAGCCAGGAATTGTATGTCACAAAGTGGATGGAGGAGGACAACTAGTGCATAAATATTTTGGGGATTCGGTGGTATTTGGGGGGGGACCAAGGGGGGGGACTGGATGGCCAGCAGCTAGTTTTTCATGGTGTTCTCTAATCAGGTGTAGGCGTAGTTCGTCATCTCAGAGGACGCGGGGTACCCCGAACTGTAAGAATACAAGGTTACAAGCGGAGGTATTTTGGAGAGAGAGAGAAATGTAGATATATTCGTGCGGGCTATGTAGAGATCGCTATAGTATGAATGCTATGGTTCTACTGCCTTATCTTTTTAGATTCGAAGGAAATTCCACCTCTTTTATCCTTAATCGCTGAATTCCCAATTGCCTCCATTTGGACGTCTTGTCTCATATCCCAATTGCCTCCATCGGTCGTCCTGCATATCTCGTGATCTATTGTCCTAGCTCTTATTACGTGAGAGTAGATTCCAACACGAACAACCCTGCACGCGAGTATCAAGAACCAGAAGCAACCTCCGACTTTCAACAGCTCCTGCGAGTCGCTTACGACAACGACCTTTCGATCAAGGATATCATCGCTGCCATCAAATCAGGACAACGCAGACGTTCCAAGATATCACTGGCCGAATTCGTAGTTCAAATAACCTCCTTTACCACCTGGACCGCCTTTTGAGGAATTGAGGCCACACCTGGAATCGGCCAAGGGTGTGATCGAAGTCTTGTCGGACAACAAGAATCTGGAATATTTCACTACAACTAAGTTACTCAATCGCTGTCAATTCTCTCACGATTCAATTTTAGTCAAATACCGCTCTGGAAAAAGGGGGGCAAACCCGACGTGCTAACTCGGAGGCCGGGAGACCTCCCAAAAGGTGGGGGATGAGCGCTTGTTCATAATTTTCAAAGTTACCTATATCAGAACCCTTTACCTTTCTTCTCAGCCTCAGTCAATCCTGCCCTCCAACCCTGACCCCCCGTTCCATATCGCTCAAAGTTACGACCTATATGCACCTGAAACATGGCTACCACTCGTGAAGAAACTTCGCCCAATTCTGAAGAGATGGAGATCACCCTCTGGTGCAACCTTACATGGTAATATTGCTCACCTTCTAGGATACCATTAAGATGCCAATACCAAAACCTCTGAGCTGGTCTACAGAGGGCCATACATTATATGCGCCCATCTTCCAAGCCGATCTTGGTGGCGTCCTCGCTCTTCATACACCTCTACCATTACCGATCCAATAACCGCCACCACCGAGTGCAGTACCCCCACCAAAGTCACGTACGCCTATCATGCATGCAGTTCCCTTACGTCATACTCTGGGTACTGTAAAAAGGCGACATAAATATTCTAGGCATAACTGTGGAGGGAGGAAAGATGGCGTCCTCCCTCCTCATCAACTTGCGCAATCTGATAGAGGTTGGACAATTGCGAGTGGGTAGGAGGCTGTTCTCCGCTACATCTTATGATTGGAACCCCCCGTCCGTCAGTGAGTGGTGGCCTCAGGACTGTAAGAGCCTTCTACTGGCCTGGGGTTCTTTTTGTTTGGATTTCAGCTTGCGTGCGGTTATTAATCTTGCCTCAGGTTGGAGGTCGTGGAGATAGTTTTTTGTTGTTCCACCTTAAGATGCTTTTCGGGTTTCTCACTTACATCTCTGATGAAGTTTTTGATCTAGTCTTTTCACTATCGTGTGGGTCATGTTTACTGGGGGATGAATATCTCTGGGTTACTCACCTGCGCGGTTTTCTAGTTATGTGTTTATTCTTGCTTCTCAGAGGTATGGGGGGCAGGGAGTTGGATAACCATCCAGGCCTGTCCAGGGAGTTTAGATAGTCTGAATATAAGCAATGATTTTCCGCAAAAAAAATAAAAAAGTAAAAAAGTATCATACGTGGGAGTGCTGCCTGAACACGTGACAGCAAATGTGGGGGTTCATAACCCGCACAAATATTCGAATATACTTTAGCAAACAGACTTAGTAGCCTCCAACCCCGAACGATCCGAATTCATATATTCATATAGACGTCTATTGAGCACCCAACCAATCCGGTCAACAGATATCCAACCCTCGAGTGGGCGAAGCGCACATGCTAACTCTCACTGGTACCTAGGTAAATATATATTATATTTTCTCGCAAACGATTTAAACAATCTCATACGGTATCTCAGAACCATGGCGGACGCAGACGGACTCGAGATAGTGGACGGCAAGATGAGTGCCCAGGATTTGATAAAAGCTGCGCGGCATGGAAACATTCAAGAGGTATTGCGGTTGCTAGATGTCGAAGAAGTGAACACCAATAGCACAGGGGGCCACCGTGGGTCCGCCCTAGGTGCAGCTGCATTTTGGGGGAAGATGGATATTGTATCACTGCTGCTGGATCGAGGAGCAGATATCAACAGTACAGGTGGTGAATATGGGCTTGCATTAGGTGCAGCTGCATCTAACGGAAACAAGGAAATTGTGTCGCTGCTGCTGGATCGAGGAGCAGATGTCAACACCACAGGCGGCTACTATGGGTCTGCCTTAGGTGCAGCTGCATCTGAGGGACACAAGGAAATTGTGTCGCTGCTGCTTGATCAAGGAGTAGATGTCAACATTACAGATGGTGAATATGGGTCAGCATTAGGTGCAGCTGCATATTGGGGGATGATGGATATTGTATCGCTGCTGCTGAATCGAGGAGCAAATGTCAACGCTGTCAGTAATATCGGTAAATATAGAACTGCATTGACTGCGGCTGCGTTGAAGAGGAAAAAGACCATTGTCTTGCTACTCCTGGGGTATGGGGCAAATGCCAACATTATCGGTGGATACTATGCAACTGCATTGGCTGCGGCTTCATACAAGGGCTGCAGAGATATAATTTTGGCGTTGCTAGAATATCCGGGAACAGAAATAAATGCCATAGGTGGTCAGTATGGAACCGCACTTGGCGCAGCTTTGGCAGCAGCAGCGCCAACCTACACATGGTATTCGCAATTGGCGAACATCAAGTTACTACTAGACCATGGAGCCGATATCAACCTTGTGGGCTGTATGTATGGGTCACCCTTGGGTAAGGCAGTTTACGAAGGCGACAAGAAACTTGTCTCACTCCTGCTGGGTCATGGAGCTGATGCCTTTCATGTCGGTGGCGAGTATGAAACTGTTATGGGTGAATATCCGACCGCCGTGGACGCAGCTCGAGCTGGAAATGCTAGTGAAGACATCTTTACACTGCTTTCCAAGGCCATGGACGACGCTGCCCAACAGAGAGATGCTACACCTTGGCCGCCCTTTCCAATGCCGTTCTGGGGCTATTTGGCAGCTACGCATCCCCGTGGAACTTCCCTTGCCTCTAGCCCTAGTTCATCAAGTGGCTGCCTTGAAACTACCGTCAGCAACCAGATGCGTACCTGGGATGGCAACCTTACTCCAACGCAAGCCAACCTTCCCTGCAAGGCCAACGACGAGGAATTGCTTCGGAGGGCACTTTTGGTCCTGGTAGGGGTCCATAAGGAGGCAGCTGATCGTCTTAAGGTCAGATTCAAACCAGTCATGTGTACTTACATAGGCTGACTGGATGTAGGTATGGATCCGGAATGACATTCGTTATTTGATCAACCAAGGATATGACTTGGGGTTAGCATATGCTGCAGCCCGTGTTGCATGGAAGCACTTCAACGACCCAGACTTCAACGTTGCAGTACACAGGGGCCAGTGGTTAGCTAAGGCAAAGCAACTTGATGAAGTGAGGGAGAGGGCAATTTACAGGAATGATACTGGACAGGAGCTTATAAAATCCCCCTACCGTATCATGCCACGTCGGGTCTGGGACCTGAGGAGTAATCGGGTGGTGGAATTCCGGATGCTTCACTCAGACTTCGTTGCACGTGAATACCAATCTGGCGGCATTATTGATGTAGAGAAAGCGCCGCCCCCTCCATTCTGGGCCATCACACACAGCTGGACTAGTGAGATGTCGCCAGTTACAACATCCATTAATCAGTATCAGTGGCCGATACCGCTGCCTCGAGACCTCGACCTGGAACATGGGGTTCGAAGGGAACTCCTCAACAAGGGGGCAGAGTACGTGTGGCTTGACGTCCTATGCCTCCGGCAGGATTCCACGGCAAATGACACCAAGCATGATGAATGGAAGCTGGACGTTCCCACGATTGGCAATATATACCGTGCCGCCGTAGGAATTGCACGTTATTTCAATGGCCTTGGACAGCCCTTCAGTACAACGGGTTGGGACGACCCACGACACTGGCTATGCCGGGCCTGGACTTTGCAAGAAATCACGAGTGAAAGCACAACGTACAATGCAGGAATCCTGCGTAAGACCACTGCGCATACCATTCTCAGCACCAAGAGCATACAAAATGGGAGGCTCACCACGTTGAGGCAAGCCCTCTATCCTATCGTTAGGCTTGCTGCTCAGGTGGGTAGGCCAAGTGGCTGTAACGTATTTGACGGGGATCCGGCGCACTACCGGGATCCGGCGCACTTCCGGGATGCATGTAATTAATTGTTAAAAAAATCGAATTATAATGTAAATAGGCACAAATTAAAACCAGAGGTTTAATGTATACTCAGAAGCCATCTGCAAGTGCCGCCCTGGGGTGAGCATTGAT
>Ga0307511_10002456_pt1 | contig 19389 bp, 17 predicted proteins | sample 13_EM_MG_FD_200266 | JGI IMG/M metagenome (GOLD analysis project Ga0307511, IMG submission 200266) | Populus trichocarpa ectomycorrhiza microbial communities from riparian zone in the Pacific Northwest, United States - 13_EM | ecosystem: Host-associated > Plants > Roots > Unclassified | place... | reverse complement strand
TCCCTGGTTCAATCGCCTCCCCATCCCTCCAGTGGAGCCACTCACCCCAATACCAACAACAGCCCGGATCCTGTGCAATTGTAAGACTAGACAAGAATCAGGCTTGTGCGCCATTCGCTTAATCCCAGCAATCTCTTGTTCTAGACGCTGCTGAGCTTCCACAACACTCCGTGAAGCTTCTAACTGGTAAAGCTTCAAACATTTCTCTTAAAATTCTTGCCGGCGTGTCACCCGCAGCCTCCCTATGCTTCCCGGGCCTTTCCCATCTATTAGTTCAAGGATCATCACGGTTGATCGAGCACTTCTTGCACAACTTATCACGAGTATGTTCATCGATTATCTCTTTGGATATCAATGCTTCCGAATTTTTCCCCTAAACCAAAGACCGAACGCCGATATTCCGCTAAAGTGGGATTTGCCCTTTGGTGTATGTTGTGATGCTACTCTTTCGTTATTTCCCTGCTGTTCGGCCTCATCATCCTTGAATCCACCGGTTAGTACATATCCAAAGTCTTGGCATACGTGCCAGGCTTGACACAATCCGCTTGACACTTTGCTCCTTGACGACATTGGAATGTTGGTTTGAGAGTGGGAGGAGTGAATTTTTCTATTTCGGACCTTATCGCTTCGGGATATCAAGCGCCTATTCCCCATACAAACTAGCGCTATTTGTGCATTTTTGGAATGGCTTTAACTCGCAGCCACTGTGCCTGTCCAGTGCATCGCACCTGCGCACAAAGATCAGAGAAGAGGCTATGCACGTTTTTCTAAAATCTAAGATTATTTTCATGTATATACTGTAGTACCTAGCAGCTTTGGTTCTTAGCGTTTTTCACACGAGAGCCACTGTTGGCCATTATGCCCAGACTTTTACCAATGGAGAAGACTTTTTTATGTGACTTGTACGTATCAATCACGTGACTGTTTCGGTTCCACTCATTCGGGGGTATCACACTCAAGACGGCTTCTACAAACAAGGCAGAAAAGTGCGAAAATATCAACCAGATTATTATTTCTCGACTAGGGAGCAGTCCTGATAATTTGTTGAAGGGTTGTCGTTCGGGCACACATCCCAACTTCTGGTTGCCGCCGAGAATTACGCACAGTTACATCCATGACTAATCACCAGCCGCCACGAGGCTCTTCTCTGCACTTCTCCAAAGTCATCATTCAACATTCAACCAGAAATGCCAGCCTCCAACACGAATATTTTCTCTCAATCGAACCGTCAAACTGGAATTATGCCGATTTCTCCAAAGTCTTTGTTCCTCATGGCACCAGTCACACGTGTATGTACTACTACAAGGCCTGTCTGAGTGCCATCGCCCAAAAAAAGGCCCCTTTTGCATCAGCCACCGAAGATGGCGTCCAGACAGCGAACTGATTATTGAGCCTCCTGAAAGATGCGAAATCAAAAACAAATGCAAGCAAGAAGAGACAGGTAAAAGACAACAACAAAAAACATTCCCTCCCCCCTCTTGTGGTCCTATGAGGGATTCGGTGTCGCAGGTCATGTCGATTACATCGACGCGACCGTGGGTTGTTCACCCACTGGCGATGTTCTCGCCTTCGCCTCATTGGCGTCCTTGCTGCTCGCGAGGGCCAACGAGACTCTTCGTGGGGTCACGGCACATTCCCTCGAAGTAATGCTGATCCGTATAGGTGCATTCCAACAAACCGACGGCAATCTCAGTAGGAGAAGTTACAATTGGAAATCTCGTTGGCGAAAACGCTGTTGGTTTCTGTATCGACTCACGGACATTCAAGCGACGAAAAATAAAGGTTCGTTACTTTTAATTATCTGCATGTCTTGTAGCTGATCAGTTATTAGCAGGATTCCGGCGCCTCTGACAAAACCTCAAACCTCAACACGGACGATGTGGAGGAAGAAGAGCAAGATTCATTTGGTCAACAGGCCTGTGAGCCGGATGTTCAACTACCAAGTGGTCCATCTCTCGGAGACACGCTGAATGCTGTCCTTGAAGATCATGGTCAGGCACATGGTTCGGGTGACGAGATAGCATTCTTGAAGGGAATTTTTTTTCCCCACCAAGCCAGAAGCTTCATCTCTAATACAGAAGATCTTGATTACATTCAAAGTCTGTTCTCACCATTCCACCCAACGTCGCCAAAGTTCAACGAACTACTGGATGCACACAAAGATTTTATTACAGATAATGACCCTGGGAAATTCCCGACTTGCCCTCCTGATTTGTCCGACCACGAAAGAGTATAATGGTTTTATATACATGCTGCCGTGATACACTTGTGAGTACTTTTAAGGGGGCTGTTTTAGAGTACTTGCTAACGAGCCTCAAAGTCGTCAACACCTCGCGAAAATTGCATCTATATCCTCGTCGCATGGAGAAGGTTGGAGTGATGTCAATATCTGGGCGCATTTACTTGACACAGCTTTTCTCTATTCTGACACCCTAAGCCTGGACCGGTATTACAGTTTTCTCGATCCACCGCTATGGATATGCAGGTTGCTAAGGGTATTCTAGAAAGGAAATTCAGTCTAATGTTCATGGCACCGTGACCGCTGCCCAGAAGACTCCAAGCTATGATGGCATTTTGCGCAATTCTCAAGTCACCAAAAAAGAAAGTCGAATTGATATTGGGTTTATCGAGGTCAAACCTGCCCGTAGCCCCTATCCCAAAGACAGCGCTTCTGACCGACTGAAGGTCATTAACGCCATGAGGTCTTTGTTACTTCATTTGAAGCGGATGGGTGGGCAACCCGATATGAGGAAAGTTGTCGTGGTTGGAGTTATATGTAATGATATTGTTTCTTTGAATATTCCTGTTATGATATCTCTAATATATTCCATAGGCACATCAATGACCGTGTTGCAAGCATGGAATCTTTCATCGCACCACTGTTTTTTAGAGAGAATGAACTTGTTTTGACCTTGGAAACCTTGCCCTTGCTAATACAAAGGTGCTGGCGTCTCAAAGTAGGATTTGTTCCAATATGAGAGGCTTGAATTATTGCTAATAGGGTCATAGTTAGCATCAGAAGGCACCTTTAAAACGATTTCAAACGTTCGCACTTCCCGTTTCAACCAGCCACTCTAGTTATCAATTCTGTTATTCGTGTCCCATGGGCATGTATGCAACGAGAACCAATCACAAGTCACCTCGTCCACCCGTTCCTTCTCCCCCCCAATTACAGTACATGATAGCTGGGGGTTTAGTTGCAGTGAAAGCCGGGACTGCTATGTTCCCCGGAAGCTACAGAGACGAATCAGTAGCTAAGGGCTATGGGTCAGCTTAAACCCGGCTTTAATTAACTTGTGAACCCCCAAATTCCCAATGAGTTTCTGCTTCTACTATTTGTATATATACAAGTGTCTTAATAAACTATTCGACCTTCGATCTTCTGGAACCCGTAAATTCCTCAGATAGAATTTTATATCGAATCGGGGCCTTCTTCATCTGGGCAAGAAAACATAACAACCTATATGCTACCAGCACCGACAACTAACCGGTGGACTAGCCTTCCGCCCATCAATTTACTTGTTAGCACGCACAAGATGTCATGCATATAATGAGAGAGGTACGCAATTATCACCACAGTTCCGAGTTCGAGGCAGGCCCTGCCTATCCATTTTGAGAGGGGTATGCATTTATAGAGGTTGTAATTATAGATGACGCAATTATAGAGGTTTGTCTGTATCTGTAGCCATGAATTTTCTTTTTTTGCCAACTCATTACTCGCATTGATACTAGCTAGTATATGGCAAGGAAGCGCATCCCCGGGTGGGGGAGACCCGGCTGGATGATTCAACCACTCGGCCCCTTCAGGCGATCTTATATAACATGAATCTATGGCTCTCCCCTTGTTAAGAAATCCGCTACCTCTGCGCACCACTCCGGGTTCTCCCATATCTCTTCCCATGTCCGTCCCCTACTTCCCTGCACTCCATGATGTGTGCGCTATTCTGTGCTTCTCCGCATGTGCACTTGTTATCTTCCGCTCTTCCGATATGGTGCAGCCATTGCTTGAAGGGGCCTCTGTCGGTGTATGCGAATCCCTTTACGGCTTGCCTGTCCCAATTCTGGACCTCTTTGCTCGGCTGGTATAGACGATGGGCTTGTTTGATGCCAGCCGGTGTTGCTATGCTGGGCTTGTGCATCAGACATCCTGTCAGTAGCTCGGTAACCCACTTCCCACTCCGCCCTTTCCCTTTGCCGCTTTCTGACACCTCTGTTCTATCAGGGCGGCATTTTTGTAGGTTGACCACCCTCGCTATCCCCCCTGGCTATCTAAGCTATGGTGTCGAATCCTTCTTCCAGGCCCAACACTAGTCCCAGCAGCTCCGCGTCCGCAACTATCGCATATCGTCCCAGCTTCGACATGATGCAGCTGCTGTGTAGTCCTGTATCCTACTTCCGTGTGGCCCTGGATTGTTACCTGCTATATAATACCGTATAAGCTCTCGAACAAGAAAGTAATAATGTATAAGAAAGTAATCCCCAATAAGGCGTTGAGCAGGCTCGTGACAGATTTGCTTTCGGAGTGCGCATAAGAAAGGAATTACTGACAGTAGAGTGTTCTAACACTAGCCGTGCACTGTTGCAAATACTCGGTCAATCCACCACATAAGTGGGGCGAGGCCAGGGACAATATCATCGCAATATCGATCTGGAAATTCTTGGTGAATATGATAATCATCCTCACTACTTATGCCAAAGTCACCTCCAGCATTGTATATACACCCAAAAACACTCACCAGACTCCGTACATATTCTTTTGGGCTATCCGGCGCTTGATTTAGAGTTGCTTAGATTGAGTCGCTCCAAGAAATACCTGATTCTTAACCCACCCCTGGAGACCACCACCCCTATACAGACACATTACATGCCCGCGATGCTCAGACCTCAAGTACCAAGTGGGGGGATTAGTTCCTTGCCAATCAAATCCCTCATAGCCCCCGTCTATTGATTTAGCAGATCACGTGATTCTCCCCTAGAGTTGGGCCCTCCCGTGATTCATTGAAGAAACTATTATGGGGGAAAGTTTCCACGACCCTCAGACATGCATTAGACATGGATGCCCATGCTCGGAATATGCAATAAGGGCCCTTCATATACCTCTGTATCGCACCTATAGGTCACCTCCAATAGCCCTCAAAAGGTTCCGATATAATTACCTTAATGTGCAGCCCTCCTCCGCAACTTGGTAGCCCTCTAAAGCTTCATTTTGGGGGGTTTATGCAACCTTATGCCTTGGACATCATTCGCGCTAGCAGGTTGGCCTGAGACAAAAAAAGAAAAAAAAAATGAGTCGTGGTAACTTTCCCCCAGGCATCGTACATCTACCCAAAATTTGAGCCCATTTGGTTGGGTATTGGAAGCGAAATCGTCAAAACTGCATAATAACTGTTTTTGATCCACTTCCCGGCGTTGGTCCGCATCCTCGTGAAGTATGGTAAAAGCCAGGTATTAAAAAGTGAAAAAAATGGAACAAACAAGTAAAGATATAAACAGAGGCAAATTCTCCAGCGCAGAAGAAATTCTTTACATACAGTACACAAAGGATTTTGGAGTATTGATTGCGCAGACATTCGGTACAATACACTGCAGCTGGTTTAAGGCAGATCGCAGTTGCACAATTCACTGCCATCCAAGTGGTACTAGTAGGTACAGTCTAACCTGCCAAAGTGCATGATGTCCCTATGAACACCGTATGATACATTTGAAGAGGTTATGCAAGAAGACTGAAAATGGGTACCGCTATCAAAAAACTCGTCAACGGGCACTGAACGCATTTACGCCGAATATGCGCTTAGGCTGGATGCATTTAGATAGGTTCGACCGCAATGAAATTTGTTGCAATACCTAAACCGAGCAGGGTGGATATATATAGAGGTGAGGCCAGAGCAACTCAAGCGATAGAGGCAGGATGAAGCGACCTGGAATAAAATAAGATTCATAACGCACATTTAGTTAGATAATTGATATAAAGAATTTCATTCATGAATAGACTACGCTAACTTGACTGGGCGGGCTAGTCAATTGGTAGGGCCAGTCGTCAATGAGGTCTAATAATAAACGAACCGGTGAAAAACACATCTGCCTGAGCATATATTTACTAGTTTGCCTAGATATCTAACCTTTCGTGTTTCCCTAACGTTAACAGTCCGTAGCGGCTTGTGAGCTACATGCATGCCAGGCCTGTGTCGCGTCCTGTCCAACCTACTACCCATCCAGTTCCCTCAATCAAACACGGGCAGTACCGTAGGGTTTCAGACTAAGGATAGAGCAAGCAGCAGCCCTGTTAGTTAGATCTATATCACTACTCCCCAGTCACGAACATTTTAGAGGTGGAAGGATGGAAGACCGGGCGCAACCAGAGTTTCCCCTCTATAGTGGATTCGACGAATTCGTAACAGGCAAACCTCCATATTCGGACGGTGTTATCGGCACTAGCGGTGGCGAGGAGGGTCTTTGTTGCTCCCACCCCTTGTGAGACCGTACCAACAGCAATATCGGTTACTGTCCTTGGGTCACTAACTAGCCCGCGTTGATTTGTTTCCTAGCTAAGGAGTGAGGACTCACCAGTAACCCTATGGGCCACTAATGTAAGCTGTGCCACTCCATTCTCAGCATCCCAGATTGTGCAAGTCTTATCGCCTGACTCTGTAAAGATCCAGTTTCGGTTGATGGTATTTAGGGTAAAGTTTGGGATCACAATGACTCTGTGAAAGTTGTCCTGCACCATCAATGATAACCCAATGATTAGTTAAGCCAACAATAGTTACCCACGGTTGGCGTTCAATGGAACCGTAACATACCATATGCCCTGTCATTGTAAGAATGCGCTTAGGATTCCTCTCGGGATCCACTCTGTTCCCCGAATGGTCAAATAGTTGCCACTTGGTAATCATCCTACGCCTTGAGCTGTACAACTCAAAGTTGGGCCCAATGCCAGACTACAAGTAATGTCGGTTTCCGTCCCCCCCCCCTTGCAAGTTGCGATGCAAGAACCTGTGAAAATATCCCAGACGTATACTGAATGGTCAAGTGTTCCACTCGCAATAAATCTAGAGTTAGGAGAGAATACCACTGCCGTGAGACCACACATAGCCTTACAAACAGTCACTGCTTCAGGTGGAACCGACAGAGTGTCTGCCGCACGCGCCCTGACAGAATGAAAATCTCCAGCTCGCCATAGAAGGGCAGTTCGGTCATTGCTCGCTGACGCTATCCACCGACCGTCAGATGAATAATCAATATCGACAACCTCCCCCCCATGAGGCTTCCAAGCATACACCCGGGAACTTCGAATGACATCCCAAACCTAGACTGTAAGTCAATCATCAAGGCTTAATATATATAGACATCACCAAGGGGAGACTTGCCACAAGGACCATATCTTCACCGGCCGTGACCAGGTAGAGCCCATCTGGACTGAACATAAGAGCCTGAACGTATGCTTGTTCCCCAGCACCCTCTGCAGTGTGACGCAATGTAGCTACCTCTCTCCCTGAGAGCGTGTCAAATACTTGGGCACTGTAATTGAGACCAGCCGCAAGCATTAGGCCATCCCGGCTGAAATTGACACAGCAAGGTGGACCACCATTGCCCCCCACCTGCAGGGTATGCACTAAATCAACATCGAGGGCCCGAGGAACCTTTATATTGGAGTCAACAGACCAATCCGACACGTTTTTCGTCTGTCTGGTCTCTACATTTGCAGTTTCTGGGCCACGACCTGCAGAGCTGGTTCCAAGCACTTGTGCGACTGGACTCTGTTGGGAAGCCTGGGAACTGAAAGGGCAGTTAGTGGGTATACCATCCTTGTTCCTGAAGGCTGGGAATTTCAAACGGCGATTGGCGGCATGGGGCGAGTTTGTGGCCGAGGGCCCTAGCCCATGATCGTTTTCCATATGCTCCTTCAAGGCTTGTTCTGAGCTACAACCCACTTTGCCCTTATAACATTCGGGCTCAGAACAGGGAAACCTAGTGTGCCTTTTTTGATGCTCGTCCCTGGACTGGCGACTAGCAAAGCCCTCGCTGAAGTAAGCACAATCTTCCTCGGCACATTTGAAGCAACGGGTCCCATAGTATATTTCCAGTTCTTCTTTTCCGGATCCCGTTGCCGCAGCATACATACTCTCCATGGCGGCACGAACTCTATGAATAACCATACCAAGATCTGTGAAAGTCAATGTACCAGGTGATGAACGAATGACGTTGCTGTGCTGGCTCTCAACCAGTGTGCCATCCCTACTCAGATGGACCAATTTGTGAAATATTTCCGGTGAGCTCTTTTCTAGGATGCTCAAATCCCTCTGTAATGAGGGACGATTTTCTGTTTTCGCAGATTCACGAGCAAGCTCCTGAGTAGTGTTCCAATGCTGGTCAAGAAAGGTCTGCAACAGCGGGATGAAAAGCTGTGCCTGATCCGTTGTCGTTATGGCAGCTACATGCGCCCTCACGTGGTTAATCCAATGAACTGAAGCGTAGTCAATAAAAGAATAATGTCCCAACGAAGTGAAGTGTCGAATTTGTGCTTCGCCAATGAGTCGGTCATAACACGCAGCGCTGAGATATTTAACGCAAGTGGTTGCCAATTCCATTTCCGTCATCATGAGGTCTAGCAATTTTCCCTCAACAAGGTAGCTGCTCGCAAACATCGTAACATCAGCTAGTGGGATTTAGCGTCGACACCTTGGACTTACTATTTCACTGTCCTGTGTACAAATTCCACAACATCGCCACATACCTCCACTAGGGATCCACATAATTCTTTGATATCATCCCGTAAGCAACGGTTCTCATAGTCAACTGTCCCGTCTATGTTAATGGAGAAGAACCCTTGAATTTCCCATTTTTTTAGAGGGCGTCTGCAACAGGCAAGCAGGCCCAATACCTTGAATGCTGCTTGCAGTTGGGATGAGGTGGAATCCCGCTTGATACGTTCGACAATCCGCACATACCTGTTCAAATGGAATACGATTCAGCTATATTCCTTACGCTCCCGCCTCAACATAAAGAATGGCATTGAAGTATCTTACGCGCCATCTAGGCCTTTTGGAAATATGTCAGGCTCCAGTTCACGATTTAACTCCTCTCTCGTACTCAACCCAAACACGTTTTGTAGGACCAGAACGCAAAAGAGAAACATTCCTAGGGTGCAAAGTATTTGAAATTAGCACCAGTCCTCCCAAGAACTAAAAACTCATAAATAATACGAAAAGTGCCAGGTATAGTATGCATACTCGTCATATACCATAGTATGAATACGAGTACTGAGTTACCCAAAAAAAAAATAATATGCATACCATCTGCTCTTGAGAGAATATTGGATTCCAACTCTCGTCGTTTGAAATCTGTTAGTGCAAACTTCACTTGTATTCTCGTAGACCACACCTCGGTGAATTCCTTCATGTCTGCCTCATTATCCTTAGGCCGTATTTGCAGCCGTGCAGCCTTTGAGAGCACCCGGCTAATGACTTTTTCGCTTCTACTAGTAAAAAGGAGTCGGCAAGTAGCCGGCGTTGCCACATTCAATGATTCTGCGACTGTGGTCAAGGTTGTAACGATACGAATAATCTCTGCAGTTCCACATTCATCCAACCCATCAATAATGATGTAAATGGTAGTTCCGGAGCTACCAACCAAGGCATTCTTCATCAATTTCTCCGCATCATGTTCGGACGTCAGAGCGATTCCCCCGCTCTGGGTGATATCGTCGTAAAGTAACGGAAGTATTTCGGGGCTTTGTTGTATCAGCTGGTAAATGAGGCAGCGCATGACACCCAAGAAATTATCCTTGTTCTGGTTCCCATACTTGCAGTAGAAAAATGCTAAAAATAGTTGCTCTCGCCTAGTAGCCGAGGATGAAGAAGACCTCATTTTTTCCACCTCTTCGACAATCAATGAGGCCAAAACGCTTTTTCCTATAAGGTCTCAGCCAAGGATACAGGATTCATGGACTAAAGGAGGTGAAAAATAAAACGAAACACACCAGCACCTGGTATCCCATAGACCCACAACAATGGAACCCCCGTACTCAGATGGTCAAGCCATTTCTTGACTTTACGTGCTTTAAGTAACCATCTACCTGTATTTGGATATTCATCTCTGATCCTTGAGTATCGCTGCTGATCGCTCCGGGTATCTGGTGGTGCAAGCCACTCAGTTACTGTTATCATCATCCTTCGCTTTTCAGCTTCCTCAGCCCTTAACACTGCTCCCTTCGCGCATTCTCGAGCCTCTTGCGCTTGTTCAAAATGTACCAATGTTGCCTGTGTTTCAACAAGGGTCCTATGACGCTGTAGGTTTGCCCGCACACTTCGGATTGACGAGGCGAGTCCTTTCCAAGTGCACTGGAAAAGTAGATACCAAGCTATAATTACAAATACTCGGGATAAGTGAAAAGTCGAGTCCTCAGTAACATTCTGGGATGAAATACCTCGGTGCCTGAAAACTTTTAAGGCTTTGCGGTGGAAATCTAGGATGTCCTCATATATGTATTCCAGGGCTCGCTGCAAGTGCGGAGTCCCCCGGAACAACGCCTCATACAGTTGGAATTGTGGCAGACATTCCCCGAGGTCCTGATAGGTGTCCAAAATTTCCTCCAAGACTTCGACAACAGTTGAAGCCGTCTATTCAACGAGATGACATTGATATGTGAGGATCTTCTTCTGATTATGCAGTGGGAAATATCTATCTTCAAAAAAGGCTTCGTACCTGCAGGATAAATTTCATGGGGCCCTTATGTATAAGTGAATTGTATATATTAGCTTCCTTCTAAGCACGATAAGGGCCCCCTAGTGCTAAGTAGTTGAAGGAGCACGTCTACATACCCAAACAAAGGCTAGGAGATTGGTGAAATTTAAAAAGACTTCGATCACCTTGCCATACTGTTCCATCGATTCGAGAAAGGGCTTGATTTTGACCCAGCATTGAAGTCTCCCGTTCTTAACTTGCAGTTGTTGGATATCCTCAATCGCGCGTAGGAGGTCACCGAGCGATGCAAACTGGAAGTCTTGATGCTCCGCGGGGGTTAGGATCCTTTGCAGCCTGAGAAGAGGCATGTTAAGAGCGGAGGAAGCCACTGTAGAACTCATTGAGAAATAAGGTGGGAGTAGTGCGTATATTATGCTCGTCTTTTACTTCGTATTGGTGTGACCTGTTGTTGCAAGTTGGAAGATTAACTACCCCGCGGATTCCCAGTGCACGCACACCCATGCTTTTTCTTTTCTTTTTTTTGAAGTCAAGACTACTAACCTCAGGCAATGAGAGGGTGCACAGCCACCAGCGAGCTGCTTGATTTTACACTCTCATCATTGGTACAACACCAACATTTTCTCATCTATCGACCCATTCGGAATATCTTTGAACAAAGCGTTTATTTTTTCAAGTACTCTATACCTACCGCTTCTCCGCTCGATATATATCCATCGCGGGTACTCAGTTCTCAAAGAATCATGGCTTCAAGCTCGAGGACTTTTAGCAAATAGGCTAATAAATCTAGACGATACGATACACAAACCAGATACCGGCAAGTCGGAGAAAATATATTGGTCGAGATCCTATATTGGTCGAGATCCCTAAATGAGGGAATAGATCAACTTGCGCTCGCCAATATGTACGTATCATCTGGGTCCCATGGTTACAGAGATTGTACATACTCCATAGGCGCAAGCGCATTATAGACTGAGATACCTACTTAACGTTTTTCGTCCAACACTGCTAGCTGCCTTTCTGCAAGCGGAGCTACTCTCTTATTTGAGGATGTCGTAGGGTCACCCACCATCTCCCCCGATAGCAATTACAGTTCTTCCCCATATTCGGAGAGTAATACTCTGGGTAATAACCCAAATGGAATTCGTGGTTGGTGGATAAGGATGTTGAGCGATATTTATGTCACACTACATATTATTTCACCCTACAAGCTATCCTCGGGAAAGGCGGATAGAAGCAACTGACTGGCATGTTGGGACGAGGGGGAGCCCGCTTTACAGGATAATGATTTTGTTATCACTTAGGGCGTTGGCCATTTAAGACAACTACATATATAGTTCATAAGGACCCAAACGTAACTCTGGCTCACCGCATGGAATTGGTACTTTCCGACATGTATCGTGAGAATCGTGTAGGGTTTGGGCTCTGTTTAGTGCAAACAATGGTAATATTTAGTGGCCAGTGCGATGTTGGAGTGGCACCGGATATCAGATTCAGGTTTCCACCGGATACACTGCACCAGAATCACAATCCAGTGGGGTCTCAACCTTTTGGTATTCCACCATTCGGTGTATATGGTGACAAAGTAAGGGATACTTTCCGGTTTAATTCTGGAGTAGCGTACAATGGAATATCTGGTGCTGGTGGCCCATAGGGTATGATGTTATATGGAGAACGTTCATTCATCATTTACAAATGTCGCGGAAACAGACAGGATTTCGATGGCGAAGCAGTGGGTTTTGGAATTTGGTTTACAATATGGCTACCTCGTAGCAGAATGTATATTGATGTGGCGAATGACTTATGTGTTCACTCTTTTGTTTTGGGGCCGCAGTAGCTATCAGTTCACATTGCAGTATGGGTTTTTCTTCTGTGGATATACAGTAATGGAGTTTCGTGTATTGGTTGTTCTCTGACACAAATTCAGAATATATCAAATATGAGCAATATCCTCTTAGTCATTACGTAATTATATCGAGTGAAATATACCCCAAATCTACCCCCTCCAATTGTCCCGTCATCACCTAAGGTTGACTGTTGGTTAGGTATTAGACATTAGGAGGGAAAAATACCTGCTAAATGCCGTGGGTGAGGAATTAATTTTTTTGCTTCTTATACAGCTAGGTGGAAAAATGTTTCATACCATACATAAGCGTATGAGTTTAAGTTTATGTTATGAATTCCTAGCAATTTGTCGGTTGTACACAAGCTTGCAAGTAGCATTCTCTTCCCGTACTGTTGTACACTTAGTTGAGCTATCCCGCCAGTTCCAGCTACTACAGTTCAAACACATAATTCCTGGTCAAACCTAGTGATCGGTTGGTATTCCCATCTTCACTGACCAATAAATATGACTGATAAATCTGTATCCATTTAAAGATATCAATTTGAACAATGGCCATTGCGTGCCCCACAAGTATTCTACCTTATTTATCTTATTCAGAAAACACCCTTTTCTCCTCCCCGAATATTTCACTCAAGTAGCCCCACTATTTGCTATCTACTACATACTCTCAATACAAGTACAGATTAAGCAAACATTAAAAATGTCCCAACCTATAATATCTGGTACATGTACTTTATTCCTCATCCATACTTTATTGAGCCTGTGCTATTTGCATACATGAATTTGCAGAGGCATACTATACACGAAGATTTCCATGCGCATCGAGGATGTATGCGACAGCCCTCACCTCACAAGCACAGATCCTGTACTCGGGAATCAAACAGCATCGAATGGACCGAGACTAAAAATAGAGAAAGCACTACTGGTCAGTCACAGACCGTGTAGAAATTCAAGAATGACCGACGGAAGCTGTGAACTAGTATTCCCCCCCCCTTGCAGTTCAATGCCGCACCTGCAGCCGATGATTTTGCAAGAACAGTCTGTGTGCGTATCGGATGTATAATTACCTCCATATTCGGACATTCATATCCCCGCTAGCAGTGGCGAGGAGGGTCTTTGGGACGCCTTGATAGACTATACAGGCGGCTAGTCTTAATACTGCGCCGGGGGTTATTAACTAGCCCGCGTCGATGTGAAGGGATGAGCGCTCACCACTATTCGTGTGCCCGTTTACCCTAATGTGTGCCTCCCCATTGTTGGCATCCCAGATAATGAAAGTACGATCTTTAGACCCTGAGCAGATCCAGGCTCGGCTACCAGCAATATGTGGGATAGGGGTGACCCCGAGAACAGAGTCCTGCAGATATCAATGTGCGGTAGTGATGAGCCAACAGTCTGTTATGCCAACAAAATTCATCATTGATGTGATGGGATACCACCCATAACCTACCTTATGTGCTATCATTGTCTGCAAGCATCGCATATGACCCGACTGGTCGAATCGACTCCACTTCTTAATTGTCCGATCGAGGCTCGCGGAGTACAGCTCAAAGTTGGGCCCAAATGCAACACTATAGATACTATCTGTATGTACATCTCCACCCTTAAGAATTTTAATTTGGGAACCCGTGTTAATGTCCCAAATAGACACGGAATGGTCAAGTGATCCGACCGCAATAAATTTTGAGTCAGGGGAGAATGCTACTGATGTGAGGCCGTCAAGGGCCTGACAGGATCTGAAAACCACTCCCGGGGGCAGGTTCGGCAGGGTGTCCACAGGACGCACGGTATCGAGATAGGCTGTGATGTCTCCGGGACGCCATACAAGGGCAGTCCTATCTTGGCCTACGGACGCTATCCACTGACCGTCAGGTGAATAAACAATACCATAGATGTGATTCTCGTGGGCCTGAAAAGCAAATACCCGGGACGTGGCAAGGATATCCCAAACCTATGTAGGTGATGGCGCTGTTAGCCCCGGTACCAATCATCGAGATCGTGGATTAGTAAACATCACCCAGCTAAGGAACGACTAGTACTTGCCACAATTACCCCATCTTCACCCCCCGTAACCAGGTAAGACCCAGTTGGGCTGAAGTAGAGACACCGAACATATAAATCCCCCACAACCTCCTCGGCAGCGTGACGAAACGTAGCGACCACTTTCCCTGAGAATGTGTTAAACAGTTGGGCGCTATAATTGAAAGAGGTCGCAAGCATTGAACCATCCAGACTGAAACTAGTAGCGCAAATGATACTATTATGCGCCAGAGTATGCACTAAATCAATATCTAGGACGCGAACCACGTTTGGATTGAATTCGGCAGACCAATCGAACCCCATTTTTTTCAGTGCTGAGTCTACATTGCCATGTTCTGGGGCGTGGCCCCCAGTACTCGTTCCAACTACCACGGGTGTAATCCTTTCGGAGGGCTGTGAACTGAGAGGGCCGTTAGTAGATGCCCTATCCTTGTTCCTAACCGCCGGGAATTTCAAACGGCGATTGCTGGTCTGGGGGGAGCTTCTGGCCCCTAGCGTATGATCTTTTTCCATATGCACCTTCAAAGCTTCTTCCGAGCCACACCCCACTATGCCCTTATAACATCCGGCTTCAGTACAGAGAAACCTAGTATGCCAATTTTGATGCTTGTCCCGGGCCTGGCGATCAGAAAAGCCCTCGCTGAAATAAGCGCAGTCCTCCTGGGTGCATTTGAAGCAGTGTGAGCCATAGTAAGTTTCCAGTTTGCCCTTCGCAGACCCCGTAGTCGCAGCGTACATATTTTCCACTACAGTACGCACTCTGTGTATCACCACCCCAAGATTTGTACAAGCCAGTGGACCAGACAGCGAAGGAACGGCCTCGTTATGCGGAGTCTCGGCCAGTGGGCTAACAGCACTCAGAACGACCAACTTGCGAAATATTTCCGGTGAGCATTGTTCGAGGATGCTAAAATCCCTCTGTAACGGGGTGCGATTCTCTGCTTTAGCGGATTCACGAGCAAGCAGCTGCGTATTATCCCAATGCATGTCAAGAAAGTTCTGCAACAGCGGGATGATAACCTCAGTTTGGTCCGTAGTTGTCATGGCAGCTACGTGAGACCTCACATGGTTAATCCAGTGAACTGAAGCATACTCAAGAAACGCATAATGGCCTAATGAAGTAAAGTGTTGAATTTGTGCTTCGCCGATGAGTCGGTCGTAACCCGCAGTGCTGAGGTATCTGACGCAAGTGATAGCCAAATCCATTTCTGCCACCGAGAGAGCTAGCAATTTTCCCTCAACAAGGTATCTAAGTCGCACACACTCTAACGTCAGCTCATGTGGTTCACAGCAGACATCTTGGACTTACTGTTTTACCGTCCTGTGTACAAATTCGACAGCATCGCCACATATTTCCACTAGCGATCCACACAAATCTTTGATATCATCCCGCAAGCAGCGGTTCTCATAGTCAACTGTCCCATCAATGCTGATAGAGAAGAACCCCTGGATTTCTCGTTTTTTCAGAGGGCGTCTACAACAGGCAAGCAGACCTAGGACCTTGAACGCTGCTTGTAATTGAGATGAGGTTGAATCTCGCTTGATACGTTCGACAATTCGCACATACCTAATTGAAGGGAATTAGATTCAGCTAGATTTCTTCCCATAAAGAATGGTATAGAGGCATCTTACGCGTCCTCTAGACCTTTTGGAAATGTGTCAGGCTCCAGTTCAAGGTCCAACTCCTCTCTCGTGCTCAAGCCAAGAAGGTTTTGTAGGACCAGAACGCAAAATAGAAACATCCCTAGGGTACCCAGAATTTCACATTAGAATTGAAACCTCACAGTAAGGAAAAACCTAAAAGATAAAAAGGCTCCACAAATACCATCTGCTCCTGAGAGAATGCTGGATTGCAGCTCTTGTCGCTTGAGATCTGTCAATGCGAACTTCGCTTGTATTCTGGTCGACCACACCTCAGTATACTTCTTCATGTCCCCTGCATTATCCTGAGGCCGTATTTGCAGCCCTGTAGCCTTTGAAAGCGCCCGGCTAATGGCCCTTTCGTTTCTACTAGTAAAGAAGAGCCGACAAGTAGCTGGCGTGGTCATATTCAACGATTCTGCAATGGCGGTCATGGCGGTAACGATAGTAATCATTTCTCCCGTCACACATTCATCTAGTCCATCAATGATGATGTAGGTGGTAATTGCGGAGGTACTATCCAAGGCTTTCTTTAGAAATCTCTCGGCATCTTGCTGGGACGTGAGGGCGATTTCCCCACTCATAGTGATATCGTTATAGAGTAACGGAAGGGTTTCGGGGCTTTGCTTTAAAAGCTGGGAAATGAGGCCGCGCATGACGGCCAGGCAATTATTCTTGTTCTGGTTTCCGTACTTGCAGTAAAAAAACACTACCGATAGTTGGTCTCGCCCTGTGGAAGAAGATGTCTTGAGTTTTTCCACCTCCTCAACAATCAATGAGGCTAAAACGCTTTTGCCTATAAGATTTCACTCTCCTGTTAAGCCAATGATACCACCGACCTTCATGAGTCCGAACGTAGGAAGGTGAATGTGAGGTGAAGCACGTACCAGCCCCTGGTATCCCATAGAGCCACAATAATGGAACTTCTGTATTCATGTTGTCAAGCCATTTCTTCACTTTACGTGCTTTAAGTAACCATCTGCCTGTACTTGGATATTCATCTCTGATCTTGGCATATCGTTCCTGATCACTCTTGCTATCTGGTGGTCTGAGCCACTCAGTCACGGTGATCATCATCCTTCGCTTTTCTGCTTCCTCGGCCCTCAATACTGCATCCCTTGCGCGTTCTCGAGCCTCTTGCGCTTCTTCAAAATGTGCCAAAGTGGCCTGGGCTTCAACAAGCGCCCTATGACGCTGTAGGTTTGCACGTACACTACGGATAGACGAGGCGAGTCCTTTCCAAGTACACTGAAACAGTAGACACCAGGCTACACTCGCAAGTAGTCAGGGTAAGCCAAAGGCCGTGCCCTCGGTGGCTTTCCAGGCGTAGGAACATACCTCGGTGTCTGAAAACCTTCAATGCTTTGCGATGGAAATCAAGTATGTCCTCGTAAATATATTCTAGTACTCGCTGTAAGCGCGAATTGTTCCTGAATAACGCTTCGTACTGTTGGAATTGTGGGAGACATTCACCGAGGCCCTGATAGGTATCCAAAATTTCCTCCAAGACGTCTGCCACGGTGGAAGCCGTCTGTTGAATATGAAATTTATTAATGAGGACCTTCAGTGGGTATATGCAAGTGGGAATGACGATTCCTAAAAACGGTTTCCTACCTGTAGGATAAATTTCATGGGGCCCTGGAAGATGAAGCGAAGAGTGTTACTTTCGGTTTTATGCATTCAAAAGGCATCTCGGTGCGCGTAGATGGAGGGGAGCCTATAGATGGAGAGGAGCCTACATACCCAAACAAACGCAAGAAGGTTGGTGGCATTTAAGAAGACCCCGATGACCTTTCCATACTGCTCCATCGTCTCAAGAAATGGTTTGATCTTGACGAAGCATTGTAGCTTCTGGTTTTTAACCTGCTGTTGCTGGATAACCTCAATCGCGCGGTGAAGATCATCAAGTGATGCAAATTGGAAATCCTGATGCTCTGCAGGGGTTAAGATCCTTTGCAGCCTGAGAAGTGGGGAGTTCAGAGCGGAGGAAGCAACTACAGAACTCATCTTGCAAAATTGGGAGGCGGGTTATAATTCCTATATTATGTTCGCGGTTGTAATGCACGGATTTAAGTTTACCCCGCAAATTCCCATACCGATAGGTATGTACTACATACCTTGTCAAGCCTTGGCGGGCTTGCTTTTATACATGGTCAAAAGTATCCAACCAACGTGCCCCATTTTAGGATTCCTCACATACACAAACCTGATATTACCTACCAAAACTTGCAAATAACTGAGACTAATTGCGAGGCTGTGCTCTGGAGCATGAGTTAGTTGGTGTTGAAGTTGAAGGTGGCGAATATATGTACAAGGCGCTGCCATACAAATTTGTACGAGGGGTGGAAACTATCTGAATTTCCACTGCTGCAAACTCATGATAAGAAAATCCAAGTGTGTAGACTAGAGGCGTTATTTCGTTAATTGATAGCTTTGGTGAATTTTCTACCTATTGATTTTCTACCTATTGAGAAAGTTGAGGTGTCTTGGTGTATGACTTGGGGTTGTGCATACAGGTCCCGTACACATAATGAATTCATATTCAGATCAGAGACGCCGTAACCTCAAAAATCATAGCAATTATCATTTATGTGCATACTAAGTATATGTTCCCCAAAGTATGAACCATGCTCAAACCACCAAAAGACTCGTGCTGGTAGGTAGTTTTTCTCGTATTCTTGTGTAGGTCCCATGCCAGGTGGGCATACGTATAATTGGTAAGCTGATTGTATCATCTGCCAGAGAGATCTACCACAAACAAGAATGTTAGTGCCTTATCTGCGCATGTTTAGGGCCCAATGATTGCGAACCATGGCCATGTATTAATTGCGCTAAGATCTCAGCTTGAGCCTTGGTGTTCCAATTCTCCATTGCTGGGCGAGCTTTATCTGCTACACCCATGGTGGTCTCCGCTAGAGTCCGTTTTTTCGTTTGCCGCATTTGGATATTCTAAAGATATTTTTATAGCTTAGCATTACGTACATTCTACTATGCATCATAATAGTGTATTGGCTGGTGGGGGGTGTAATGTTGCGCGCAATTGAGGAAGGTATAAGCTCATTGCCCCTACCTCTTCAATTGTAGCGGTCATAATATATCGATAGACAGTAACCGGTCTAGTCTGCCCCAGCCTGGCTACTCTTCCTATAGCTTGCACCTCC
>Ga0307511_10002455_pt1 | contig 19392 bp, 23 predicted proteins | sample 13_EM_MG_FD_200266 | JGI IMG/M metagenome (GOLD analysis project Ga0307511, IMG submission 200266) | Populus trichocarpa ectomycorrhiza microbial communities from riparian zone in the Pacific Northwest, United States - 13_EM | ecosystem: Host-associated > Plants > Roots > Unclassified | place... | reverse complement strand
CCAATCGCTGACATTCTCCCCCCTCCTGACTGAATACTTTGCCGAACAATCGCCTCCGCCGCCGCCGTCGCTGCAAGCCTATCCTTCTGCCTACTCCTCTCCTTCAAATACCCTGCCGCCTCCGGCCTCATTCTCAAAATCCTCAAAATCATATCATCATTCGGCATAGCCTGTGCGTCCTTCCTCTTCTCCGCCTTCATCTTCCTCATGGTCCCTAGATTCCTCGAATGCAATACAGACTTTGATCTCTTCGTGCCACCGCCTCCAGGGACGCCAAGGAATCCGCCTGAGGAGCCGGTGAGGCGCTGTCGAGAGGCTTGTTGATGAGCGAGGGCAGTGCTTGCCATACGCTCAGAGGTACGACGTAGGTTCTCTGTTGAGTCGAAGTAGAAGAAGTTGAGGGATTGGACTTCGTGGAATTTGGGGGAGCGGAGGATATCAGCTGGGACGCCAGTGCCTTCACCAGTGACTTCATCTTTAGCAAAGAAGAAGTCGTACATGATCTACCCCACAGCGTTAGCATTATTATCAACCATACAAATAAAGGGAATAATGCAGGCTTACATTCAGCCATTTGAACACAATATCCACCTCCTGCTGCGTAAGTTGCCTCTGTAGAGATGGCTTATCAGACAAAGTTGGCACCAACAGCGACTCCAATGTCACCAAAACCTCCTTCCACAGTTTGCTCATAACCATAATCATCGCTGACTGTGTAAGCGTTGTGTTCAAGATTGCAAAGTTTTCATTGAAATAGTTCGTCAGAGGATCCAACGCCTGAGCAATATCAAGATCCGATATTTGAGCCCCAGCAGGCCGTGCTCCAGTCAAACCCGTACGGCTAAATAAACTCGTCACTGATGATAATGTACTTCCTTTCGAGAGAATGTTCTTAAGTGCGGCATGAGATAAGGTATGGTGAATAAACGCAGACAACTAGGATAATATAAGTCTTCGAGTCCCGTTAATGCGAGTAATATAGGTCTAACCGTACCTTATCGGTGATTTGCCTAGTCATATCCCTCTCTGTCCGGAATAGCGTTCTAAAGGTCCTACCAAAATAGAACTGAATGTCATCCCGCTCTCCCTCCATGCTTACACGTATCAGTAATCGACCCTGGGTATCAAGATCTTGCCATAAATCCTACCGTTCATTAGCGCCAGGCCCACCACTTCAAGAGACAATACATACCTTCGGTAAAAAGTCACTAAAATTCGCAGGATCAAGCTTTATCAGCGTCCTCCCAACACAGTCATGATCTCCCATTGTATCCCAATCCCAAATAGTAAAAGCCAATACAATCGGACCCTGGACAGTAATCTCCACAGTCTCTTCCCAACGCGGATTTAAATTTGCATAGATGACTCTCGTCTTATGAAGTCGCTTCTGATGCTCATCTCCAACCACCACATAGGGATCACTAGCGCCATTGATATCCATCGCCTTGAGATCTTCTGCTTCCACTATCTTGATCGTAAAGACATAGCTCACTTGTCTCCTTTGAGTGATCGGTGGTGCATTCGCCGCGACCACTGATGCTATTTTCTCCGCATCCATAGTAGCTTCAAGCTTATCCAGCTGATTCTTTGCAAATTCAATGTTGTTGAGTTTGACACAAGACTGCGACAATAAAATCAGTACATATTACTGCTTTGATAATAATGAGAGAATAGTGACCGTACCTCGGGGGCAAACTGAAAGGGTTCTATTTTTTCTTGGTTACTCCATGCATCCCTCGCAAGAGCAAGCCATCGCTGCTGCCGGGTTTGAGTTGCAGCAGCCTCCTGCTCCGGTGTTTGTCGATCCATCTCAAATGTAAACAGCTTTTCCAACACTTCACAGTACCGGCCAATCCCCTGACCCACCGTTTTCGCTAACGCAGTACTGAACTTTGCCATCTGGTAATCATCCTGCCATTCCAGTTTCTTCAAATCATTGACAATCTGATTGAACGACCTGAATATATCCACCACAGAAGCCGTATGCCTTTCATCGTCAGTAGGTTCTCGCCCATGTTCTTGCCTCGTAGTGAGAACAAAGTCGTCCTGCGTAATCGCTCCATCAACCCAGCCGATGACTTTCGAGTCAGTGATTTTCACCCACCGCCATACAAAGTCGGCCAGGAGGTCTTCGATTTTCACGGGATAATTATTTCTTCAAGGCCGTTAGCTGGCTCCCAAAATTCAGGTAATGCGGATAAGCTATTCGTACTTGGGAAAGACATCAAGATATACTCGGCGGATCTCGCAAAGCTTGGCATAAACTGCAAACGCATCCTCCACAGACACCTCTTCACCCCTTGCCTTTGCTCCCTCCATGATGTCCAAAAGCATGTCTCTGGAATCTTCCGCAAATTTCGGGTACACAATCTCGACCAATATCAGAGTGGGATTAACCTGTCTATACATCCAGGTATTAGTTGTAAAGAATAGCAGAACACAGCTAGATCTCTCCTTACCCCATGATAGGCTCTTTGAATCGGTTTTGGATTTTCTCTGTTAGCTTGACAAGGTTGTCCGCGGTGTCGTGTACATGGATAGCATCCATTTGGTCCGCATCATCTGGAATACCATGAAGCAGAATGTTATATGCATCCATCGATTTCTCTATTAACCCTTGTTTCAGGTGAGCAACGAATTCACTAATGTCTGGTGGTGAGAAAAGAGGGTCGTTAAAAACGTGACAATCCAAGATATATAGCACACGACCATGGGGGACCGCTTTCTTGTCGTACGCATGCTGTAGTATCTCATACATCTCCCGTAGAAGATCATCATGGAGAACTCCTAGAAGCTGCCGTTGAATATTTTGATCCTGTATCGGCCAATCCAGCCAAGCCGGGTCTGTATTTTCCTTGAAGTACAAAAAGGCCGCATCCAAAGTAATGAGGTTGATTTGCTGCTCGTGGTAAAGCTCTCGTATGCAATCTAAAAATAGTGTCATTCGTGAAGGTAATGGCAGTCTCCACCTGCCTGACAACTCAGTTAGTAAGTCAGTGGAGGATTTGGACATAATTTTGATTGGCCCTTCGCCCGAGGTATCCGGAGGTGGTAGCTCTGGGTCATTGAAGTCGTATGATAAGCATTTCGCCAGGATGGCCCGGTAATATTGCCTTGGGTCTGATGGAATATAAATGTATGGGGAATCAAAATCTTCAGACCCTCCCTCCCCATCACCGGATTGCTCGGCTCCATAGCTGTATCCATCCGGCATCACGCTCGCCCTGTATGGGGACCCAGGTTGAATTACTGAAGCGCGAACTCCCCCCGCTGGGGCCGCTGATTTGGAAAGCTCCACAGGATTTGATTGAATGACATGAGCAATTAGTTTCGATATTTCTGGCGCTTCTGCCTTCTTCCACGCCTCGAAGGCCTCATCCGATCCAAAGTCATCTCTCTTGAGGGTCCGATGGGTATTAAGGCTAAGGCTACTATTATACGCTTTAAGGTCCTGAAGAGCTGCCCGTTCTGTCCATATCGACCGGAACTGGTCAATAGTACTCTGGCATGTCGAAAGGGGAACATTGAACAATTTAGACACCACCTTCACAAGCGGCATATCGTTTACACTGTAGCTGAGTGGTACCATCGGCTGCTGTGCCTGACTCGCCGCTGAACAACTAGGCCCCGCATTATCCGTGAGATTTTGCTCATTCCGAAGCAACTTCGTCTCAAGATTGTGCATGCGAGTAACTAGCTCTGGGTAAGAGCTATTCCATCCACCTTCTTTTAAGCAATGTTGAATCAACCTCACAAAGAGAGCCACATGACTATCCACCAACCACTTCCATGAATCATCCTGCTTGGCCTTCTGTATCTCCTTGGTTGCCGAGGAGTAGAATATAAGCACCAGGTCTTCCGGCCGTCTTGTATCTTTCATGTTCTTGTAGAAACTCTTCTCAGTGAACTGGGTATAAAAGGTGGCAAATGTCCGCTTCACCAAGGCATCTTTATATTCCGCATGATTATATTGCCCCATCCATACCTGCTCCATCTTCGTCCGTAGTAGTGGCAGAAGGTCCTTAGGCAACTTTGAACTCTTTGTTCCGGTGACATGCTGGAATTCTCGCATGAGGTCATGAAAACTGACTGTGGTGCTCTGTCTGTGAATTGCTGGTGCTGGTGCCGGAGGTGGGGCCTTCTGCCGATTTCGAGGAAGTAGGAGGTAATGGAGGTAGGCATTTCGAAGTGCGTATGAAAAAACCTCTTCATCATTCAGGACAATTGATACCCTCGCTTGCGAGGCACGAACGTTGGCTGGGTTCCGTCTGGAGTGTCGAAGTCGGTTGGACATGGCTAAAGTGATCACAGCTCAGCGTAGCATGCGACTGGGCAACTGCGGGAAGTAGCACAGAGGCGCTAGATCGAGTAACCGGGGTGAGAGGGGGTTGCTGTTTTTGTTTGGGTAATGGGGTCAGGTCGGCGTGGACGTGGGGCGTGGGGCTGGGGAGCCGGGCCAGGCCACAATTGAAATGCTTGGTACGTCAAGGATATGCTCTGGGACACAGGCCACCGCACTTCAGTACTGGTACTTGGGGTGAATGAGCAGTGGGAACTACGTATGTATCCGTCCCAGTCAGAGTCTCGCATTTGTTCACCCTGTGTTGACAGGTGGGGAGTGGGGTAGCTTGGAAGCAGGCAATGCATGCAATGAACATGCACGTAAGCCCTTACTCCTTACTTATTCCAACTTACGTGAAAAACCAGGCGTTTGTTTGGACTAAATCCCGGCCCGTTAACTTAACGAGGGTGTTTGGGAAGATAACGGTGCTTCTTGGTCGATGTGCGCAGCTACCAGTTAATCGCGATCCGCTAGTGTAGTTGCTGCTTAGAGATAAGGCACTCGGAGTATCAAATTACTGTTGTATCAAACTAGAGCCCTAGGTAGTCTGGTTGCCTAGAGCCCTTGAGTATGTCGTCTGTACCTGTACTGTGAAATGTGTTCAGCGTCGCCCCTTTTGCCTTGATGCCTGAGCTCGAGAAGCTTGGAGTTGTATTCGTACGTACAGTAGGTAAGGAGCTGGGATATAGCGCTGTGTCACTGGGGATGCTGTATCACTCTAACTAGCAGCCGTTCGGGGGTGTATTAAACGTATTATTCGATTCGCGCGAATTTCGGCCTTCTGCTCTCACTTCTTTTCCAGTTGTTGCTGTCTTAGAGCTGCTCTCTTGTTATAAGTGCTCTTCACCACGAGTACATACCTAGCTCCGACAACCTATCGATTTCGAAAGCGCCTTTTTGTTTGATTCAAGCCAAGGACTGTTGGAATTTCTGCGCGCACTTGCATTTAATCCCTTGACACAAATTGAATTTAAAAACTAGGCCAATTGCAAGTCGCTCCATGTCAAAGCGGGTACACAATACGATTGTTTGGCAATTTTGATTAGCACTTGAGCGGAATCAGGGTAATAGCATACATATACATAAATACTTCAAGTTTACCGCTCCTCCGCGACTAGAAACACCCAACTACAAGAGGCCTCACACATTTTCAGATATGCCATCTGTTACCACTATGCTTTCAATCAATTTTTAGCATTGCATGTGTACAAAACATGTATAAAGCTGCAATATGCAATTTAGTGCAGCAGCATCACTCCAATCTACCTCCTCTTCGCCGCACCCCCACTTCCAGCTACACTTACCCCACTAGCTTTGAGAGTCTCAGCAGCTGTAGCCTTCTCCCCGGCTTCTTTCTCGTCCTTCCCTTCACCTTTCTTCCCCGCTGCTCCATCTTCATCCCCCCCTCCCTGTCCGAATTCGTTGATTCGCTTCATGTCGACCTTGTAGTAGTACGCTTGGTAAAGGTAGATAAAGAAGATGCTACATATATAATCAATATTGTCAGCTCTTGCGTGCTAATAAGAGAAAAGATTATGGGAGGTAAGACATACACATCATCTCGGAGTGTAGCCAAGCGATGCAGCGTAGGCATCTTAATAGTGAAAGCGAACAAGTCGTCGATGAAGGTATTCAAAAACTATTCACCCTCGTTAGCACAAAATCACAAACACCGGAGGACTGTCGACTCACCTTATACGTCATCGCCTTCCTGGGCATATGCGCCACACTCTTCAGCCTGTAATTAATATACAAACTTGGCACCATCATCAAAAACCCATATGCATAAACGCTCCCCACCAATGTAGTAATCACAAAACTATACCAGCTCTTATGCGTCTCATATAGCAAACTGTACACCGCATAGGCCAATAACAGTGGTACTGCCGCCATATACAAGTACTTGAACGCAATCTCATCATATTCCTTCGTCTCCTTCTCAAGATCCGATAATTGGGCCTTATCCTCAAACTTAATCCACCCGTTGACAAACTTAACATCCACCGTCTTTGTAATTTTCCACGCCTCAAGAACAATCCCCATGCCTTGGCCAAAGAGAATCATCCAAGACGTACCCTCAGAATTGTCGATGAGGTAGAGGAAGATGACAGTTTGCATGAATACGTTTGCAAGGATAGTTCGGAATGAGACACCAACATTGTCCTTCTTGTTTTTCCAGTGGGAAATGTCGTTTTTGAAGGCGAGCATCTCGAATACTGTGTGGAGAATGGACACAATGAAGGTTGTGGCGAGAAGGTACATGTTAGTATCAACTAGCACACGCTTCATCTCCTCAAATTCTCCGCCAGAGGAGCTACCACCAATACCGGGTTTGTTCGCAGCCTGCTTAAATGACTCGTCGAGGGTTGCGTAGACTTGGAATTTCCACCAAACCGTCGACTTGAGGTCAATATGAAGAGGGAGCGACCTGTAAAGGGGTGTAAGCATCCTCCCAGAAATATGAGCCGGGCAAGTAAATAACATACGTAACAGTGTTATTAAGCTCCACCATATGTTCCTTCAGCAGCCAAAAGTCATTCATAAACACAATCGGATAATACCATCCATTCTTCCCACTAGCATCCCTCTTTCCCGTAGCCTCCAGCCTGATATACTTCAACAACGGGGGTGGAGTCCCTGCATAATTCACCGCTCCCGAGTTCTCCACCACCTCCAACGTCAAGTTCGAATGCCAATAGCTCGTGATTATCGGGTTCCCAAGTTCATCAACCACTGGAACCTCTGGCTCAGCCTCCTTGGCAGCCTTCTCCTCCTCAGTCGCACCAATGAGTTTCTTTGTTTTGACTACTTTCTTTTTTGGCATATACCTGTTCATAAGCTTCACGGTTCTATAGGCCTTTGCCGTATCATAGTTCTCGTCTGTAGGGTCCATCACTGCACCGGATTGCGCGACGAATATGTGTGCCCAGAGCGTTCCATTGTTCTTGACTGACTCGGAGAAGGGTACATCGACACTAGCTAGTCGTTTATCACTCGTGTCGCCGAGAGTGAAGTTCTTCTCGTCAAAGACCTTATTTGAGGCGACGTGCCAGAAGGGTGGAAGAGCCAGGGATTCGTAGAGATAAACGGAGATATCGATAGGAGTATCGGTAGGCCATAGGGGGTATGCGAGCTCGGGTGTATGGAGATACTGCTGACCGGCTGCTGGTGTGGATTCGGTGCTTTCCTTAAACGATGGGGCCTTGGAAGGTGCTGGGCTTCCTGGGAAGAACTGTTCTGTGCATTACAGGTCAGAGAGTCGGAGATTCCCCAATGATATCTTCAAAAGCAATTATACGTACTCGTAAGGGTATTTACAGCCATGAAAATCAGGAGTCCGTTCAACACCTGCCTCCAAACTGGCTGTAATAAATAACAATCATTGGTTAGCCTGCAGAATTTCCAAGGTCAATGATGTTAAGCTTACCGTTCCACCTTCCTCCCCACCGCCTCCAGCTTGCTGCGCGACTGCTTGTTGTTCAGGCATCTCCAGTCGTCGATGCTCCAGGGAAATTTTGTATGTTTTGGAGCTTCAAAATTTCGGGCCACATCTTGCAATAGAGTTCATGCAACCAACTGAACATGGAAAGATTAAGCTCTCGCTTGGCGATATCTTGGCGGACCTTGCTTATCACCTTGTCAGTTAAGTTTAAATGCCAAGATGTACGGATGTCCGCACCAAAAAACCAGACTAGCACCAAAAGTCTTTTCCGCCCTCCTATTTGGGAATGGTGCATATGCGGGTATATGTAGGCCAAAACTTGGCATATGCTGGAGATAAACGCATAGATCTCTCATCTGCATTGCTACTATAGTTGCCTTGGCATGGTATGCAAGACACATGGAGAGCAATTCAGACGTTCCACACCCAAATAAGTAGTTCAGGGCAGGGCATAGTCTAGTTGGCACAAGCCCCTCGGAAGAGGGCAGGGCATGGTCTATAGCAACAGTATAATCCATCACTACATAGCTAATGTGAATAGCATTGGCATTATCCACCACTTTAACCCGCTGTAGTTGTAAAGAATCCCCGACCGATGCGCTGCATAGGCTTTGTATATGCCAAGTTTATACCTGCATATCTTCACATATGCACTCTTCCCAAATAGGAAGGCGGAAAAGACTTTTGGTGCGGACCTCCGTACATGTACATTATCAAGTTCCTGTTCTCAGAACTCGAGAAAATTGCCTTGGTTCCAAGTTCCAAGTTCCAGCTGCTAATTCCATATTCCACACGAGATATGTCAGACTCGGACACCACCGCATCACAGTACCACAAATACCACAAATACCACAAATACCATGAATACGAACACCGCAAATATGCCAAATACCACATGTGCGATGCATGCGGAATAATTCTAGGAATGCTAGGAATGCAGTCTCCGGGTATTCATAAATATAGGCCTCAAAAACATCAATGTCATGTCTGCCAGCACTAGTATCACGAGATAGATAGTGGTGAGCGACAATAACCTCTTGTACTTCAAGAAGGTCCTGAATGTGCTCCTCTTCCTCCTCCTCCTCCTCCACTTCTATCTCCCCTACCTCGTCTGATACCAATAAATAAGAACATGCTGCGATTTCAATTGCTGCGTCAATGTCTTCTAGGATGTGGGCTCTGTCTGATGTTCGAGGCATGCTTGCTGTTGAGTTGTGGTTATGGTATGACGTCGCAATCAAATGGTACAAACTTGAAGTAAGAACTCGGGGGGTAATCAGATCACTCGGCCTATATTGGTTTAGCTGGTGCTTGCAACTGAAACCTGTACACAAACTAGTTGACAACCACTACTATTATGTACATACATACTTACGGAGTAACAAGACTGCGATGTACGGTACTCCATATGCATAGGACCCAACCAAACTATGGCAGACGGGTACCTCCAAACGCCCAGCTTGTGCGCGAGTGGCAAGGTGATATCCACAGTCCAATTCATTAACCCTATGGCAAATATTCATAGATGTGGCATTGCAGGCGCACTTCAATACCGGGTACAGCTAGAGCAAAAATTTTAGCCACCCGGGTAGAGGCTGAGCTACGCCGGCCAAAGTTACTGTAGTGGCTAGAGTTTCTGGAGCATCTGAAATGTCTCGGTTCCCATCATACTGTCGGTCGTTTGTAGGATATAAAATGGGCGGTATACCATATTGGCAAAAGAGATTGATGGCGTTCTCACTGTGACTTTGCAATGCCAGAGAGTCATTCTCATATAGAAGGCTTTCGGTATCATAATGTCCGATATAAGAAGATTCGATATAAAAATACAGAGACTGTCTCAGTGACCGGTTATACTAGCTATATAGAGAATAACTGCGCCAAGCCTGCATTTACCCGTCCCAGCCCAGCACTCTCAAACGGTATGCATTCCGGGAAACTCTGTACTCTGTACCTACTTTCTGGACCTCGGAAGGACCACGAGATCAGGAAGGACCCCGCATTGTAACATCCCTCATTAATTAACATCGCAACATCTCACAAATTAAACATCCTACGGACGCAAACTGCCGTCCCCAACACCACACATTCATGCCCATGCAAAATGGTCTGCAGATCCGCCAGAGATATATTGCCCCAACCGGAATAATCAGTACCCTGTTGTGCCAGAGCTCTTGTGGTGGCCCGAGGCAGGTTTTCATGCATAGGCTCATCCCGATCTCAATACTGATACAGACTACCATACCAGCCCTAGATAGAAATCCCCACAAACGGGCACGAGACTACCCACAAAACTAGTCTGGTTGGCACAACCCCTTGTAGTCACAAAACTATATATTTGCGCAATTCCCACGATAATCGAACCCAAAACCACTCTGTTACCTCCATCTCACTAACCTAGCCAGACCAATCCTTGACCTCACAATGTCCTCCGCAATGTCCTCCACGTCTAGTCTAGTTGACACAAGCCCATCGCCAAACTCCTCGCCAGAAGCAATGGCCAGCCCACCCAAATCCGACACAGCCGTTATCGAGAAATCGGCCTTCACTGTCTGCGTCTTGTAATCCCTTCCACCACCACCCCCACCAACCCTCCCCACTAACCTCTCTCTGTAGCTGCGGTGCTAGCCCCGGCAAAGGCCCCACCTTCTTCCAAGCCGCCAAAGACCTCGCCGGGGTTCTCTCTAGAAACTCCTGGCACCTCGTGTACGGCGGGGGCACTGTAGGGCTTATGGGCGTCGTATCCAGTACGCTCATCTCTCTCTCCGGCCCCGGCACCGTCCTCGGGATCGTTCCGGCGGCGCTCATCGACAAGGAGCAGGAGGGTATCATCCCCCCAGAAACCGAGTTTGGAAAGACTATAGTCGTGAAAGACATGCATACTCGCAAAGCCTTGATGGCTAAACAGGCAGATGCGTTTGTTGCACTACCGGGGGGCTTCGGGACGTTGGATGAATTGTTTGAGATTGTGACGTGGAATCAGTTGGGAATTCATGATAAGCCTATCGTGGTATGTTGAATAAATCTAGAGGGTCCTGTTGGCGAGATTGTGGGCCAAAGTGCTAACTACTGACATATACATAGTTGCTCAACATCGACGGTTACTACGATGGCCTTATAAAATGGATAAACATAGCTATCGGATCTGGCTTTGTCAGCGAGGACAATAGGGGCGTTCTAGTCGAAGCGAAATCCCCTGAAGAAGTCGAGGAAAAGATCAAGAACTACCAAGTCGCATCAGGGCGATACATCCTCGATTGGGATTCTTACTAGACACTCTTACTAGCTGTAGAAAAGTATTATTTCTGCTCGCCTGATTACTATATCTTTTATTGAATTGGTCATACTAGGCTGTCTTGTCATTTGGGATATTGTCATTTGGGATATTGTCATTTGGGGTATTGTCATTTGGGTATTGTCATTTGGGGTATTGTCACGTGGGGTGTTTCATAGATGTTATATGTAATAGACTTACATATAATAAATGATATAAAGTATTTACCCCAGGTTTTGTGGTAATATAGTAGGGCTAGTGAAAGTATGACTTGAAGAGTCGTAGTATAGTTTTCTTCATTTCTCATCGGGTGCATTATGAAATTGCGTAGTTAACTTCTATATTGATTGACCCGTTGTTGTATACGTATACCCGTACTCCCGAAGACATTTAGTCGGTAGTATCCATTGTATCCGCAGCTGGAGCAGCGGCAGCAGCCCCAGATCCAGAAGCCTCCGGTTGCTCAATCTCCGTTCTTCCCCGGCTACTACCTACATCTCCCACCTTCTCCAACCACATGGTTACTTCATCGCCATCATAGCTGTTCCAAAGTCAGTAATGTTCGGCTACTACAGCACAGCCCCAGTGGGAAACCTACAGCTTGAACTCTTCACCAATTCCCACAACCGCCACACTTGTATTCGCCGATGTCAAACTCTTGTCTTGCGCCAAGCTGTCCCTCAGCGCTCTCAACCCATGTACTACCAACTCATCCCTACTCAATTCCGGAAACTGCTCGAAATTCCTCTCCAAGTACGTCCTTGCACTCTGTGACCTAGCACCAATAGCCGCCCCCTTATACTCAAGAACCATACCACTTGGCTGGAACTCCCACAAATGAGGCCCAGTTTCGTCCACGCCAGCAATGAGGAGCCCAACGCCATAAGGGCGTCGACCGTATGTTTGTGTGTTGACTTGGGCTTTGTCGGCTATGGCGTTGACAACACGAGCAACGGGGATAGGGCGGGCGTAGATTAGGCGGGAGGACATTGATTGCTGGCGCATAAAGTTGGAAAGGACACGGGCATCGGGAGCCAGACCGGCAAGTGCTGTAAGGGTGGTTAGCTCATAGAAGGTGAATTCCCGGGAGAGGTTCAGGCTAGGTACCTAGTCCGAGATGGCCATCGATTTCTGGAAATCAAGATTAGTTTTGCTCTATAAGAATGAGTGTAGAATACACACTTATAACTTTCTTCTGATATGATCCCAGCTCCTCTGCATTCCTCTACATCCGGTCGTCAGCACCCCTGGCAGCTCCATTTAACAGAACCCAAAACGAACCTTCAAGGCCACAAGCACTGCATGAGTGTTGCTGACCAGCCCAACCGCCGCAGATCCTTGCTTGATAGCTTCTAAAGCATATTCGACCTGGAAGATTCGACCTTGTGGAGAGCTACCAATCCCCACATGAACGTCAATTATCCCAGTCTCCTTCCCCGCACATTAGTTGGAATCTGAGAGAAGTTACCTACAAGGTGACGCTGTCGTTATCGTATGAATTTCTGAACATTTTGGCGGGGTTCTAGAGAATGAAAGGTGGGTATGTGTCGTGAGAAGTGTTTAGTGGGGTGATAGAGGGGATTTGAGTATTGTAGTGTGAATCTGGGGCTTAGTAACCTCTATCGGTAACTGGGGTGTGGCTAGAGCTCGGTTGAGCCTCACGCCAAGTAAACTGTCCTTCAGGTTACCCTCAACTGTCCCAAAATGATGTCGTGCCGAGACCTAAGTACTTCTGTTCGAACATGCCAAAAAATTCTATTCTGAGAGTTACTGGAATCGAGGCCCGTTAGGTGTTGCACCTGCTTATGGAGTAGTTTTGTCTTTTTTATTTATATATATTGAGCCGAAATAGTACTGTCTTAACAATTTATAACATGAATTAAGATATAAATGATGATGATAGCTCTATTTCCCCACCCCTCACTCACTCAAACAATTCCCCCCAACACCCCTTCTTCTTGTCAGCTGTCAGTTTAGAAATTTTCTTTCAGCACTTTCATCCAGCACCTGGATCTCAATATCCTCCCTGATTTCTTTGAAATTCTAAACGTTGTAGCTAACGTTCCTATAACCTCCCATGCCATGAATTCACCATACAAGTCAAACAATAGCTTCCACTCTCAGCAACACATACCCAACTCCTGTTCACCCAATAATACCCATAGCAACAAATCGACCTCCTCACAGCACTTCTTCTATTGCGTGATCTGGTCCCTGGTATTCCCAAATTCCGTTTCTCGGATGCAATCGGGTTGCATAGAAATATATACCCGGGGATCGAAGTTCCATTTAAAGAATATTAGGAAAATTGGATACGATGCCTCGCCCCAAGGTCCATAACGAAAGCCCAGGATCGAGCTCCGATTGGGTTTATACAGCCGAACCGGTCTTATTGCATAGCCTCGGCTACTCTAACTTGGGGTGATATATCTGGGCAAGTTTGGCTGCGAAACTGTTTGTCATTGAAGTTGCGTGACGAGAAATTGCGAAGTCCCTCCGCTAGTATGTCGTTAAATAGCAATGAGGTTCGTTTACGGCTGAGTAGGCCTTTTAGTCATACGAGGGATCAGGCATGACGAAATAGGGCGTGGCGACGGCCATGAATGTTTTGCTTGGAAAGCAAAAGATCACGTGATTGTAATTATCTCAAATCGATGTAACATCATGATAAATAACAAAAACATCTAGATTGGAGATATCCTTGGACTCAACGAGCCCTTGATAGAAGAATAGCACTGGCTCCTATCATGAGGTGGGCAAAAGGATGCAATAAGTAGACGAGGGAATCAATCAACACCGGTGAAATGCATTTTGTTAGGGCATGGGTCGGGGAGGGCATAATAATAAGCAAAGACAATACTGCTAGGAAACCAAAAGGACTTGCCGTTTGACGCATCATAGAGTGAAGATAGATGAGATTAAAAGAGATTGAGAAAAAAACTAAGATACAACGGTATAAATGGGTAGTTGGAAATACGAAGCTCCCAGAAATATGTTGACGAAAGGGGACCAAAACATAACAGAAATCGCAGGAACCCGGTATAATCGGACTGTATAAACAATAATGCTCCTGTTCCCAACCCAATCGTAATCTCGAAGCCGTCTCGAAAATGCCATTACACATCGCCCAAGTCTAGTGTTGACATAAAAAAAATAACCCGAGGACGTTGCGTAGAGCCGGCCTCAGTGTTGAAGTTGGATGTGCCAGTTGATGCAAGGCCACAAGTGAAAGATGAGAACCCCGATCCTGATATCGCACAGCCCTCCTCAGTGCCATCCCTGCAATTATTACCCCTATCCTGTAGGGCATCCGTATTTCCAATACCAGCAAGCCAAATGAAATAGCCACTCCCCCCTCCTCATTTAGTCCAAGTGTACCAGCGAAACCTTCGCTAAAATCAAAAACAATAAAATACTCCGTAAAAATGAAAATCTGAAATGCGTGTCGGTCATGTTCGCAATAACCGTCCCTGTACTGATTCGTGAAAATATGTCGCCCTTATTTGACTCTGCCCATCCCTGAACGACTACTTCTGTTCCCGGAGGGACCCGGCCCGGTTATCTTGCTCGTAGCCATCAAGCTGCCGATGTACCTATCCAGATAGACCGCACTGTGAGTGACAGGGGCCAAAACGACGGAAAAGGTTGGGAGTTGCGTACTCTTGCAAGAACCGGTTTTCCGCCTCGAGCTTTTCGTGCTCCTCCTTGACTTTGTCCACTCGCTCTAAAAGAGCCAAGAGGCCTGATTGAAGTGCCTTCGCTTGTCTAGACTAAAATTCAGCAACTAGTTCATATCTCAGACCGCCCTACGCATTTCACCAGTGACCCGTATAGCCAGATATCCCGGATGTGATGCATGGTAGTTTCCCTAAGTTGCAGCCAAAAAATAGACAGGGCTCTGGATATGAAGTCCTCAGACGTACTCTTCAAGCAGGGCTTTCGCCTCACTCCCTATTTGCTCCAATTCTGCAATGCTCCTTCGCGGACTCATCGCACGTGCGTCTTCTTCGTCATATTCTTCATACTCTTGTTTGCGCCCCCTCATCTCCATTTCACTATGTTTGGATCGAGTGTAATCCGTTTCTGAGTCCTTATTGTCGGATGTTGTATCTGGCGACAATCCTGTGGGCACGCTCAGGTCGCCTTCTGTAAAGTCTACTGCAGATCGAGTGGTATCGACCATTTCGGTGTGGGGGGAGTATATTGAGGCTTAAAAATCCTTCAACCGAAGAAATCTTAGGTCAGGCGACTCTGATGAACTGGGGTACCGTGTACGACGTTGGTGACTCGCGACACCAAGTGAAAGGCTGTGAAGTTGAGATTCAGAGGCTTAAGGGCTGTCCTGTCGGCGGACGAAGTAGTTCTCGTTGCTTTGCCTATAGCAAGGAGAACCGATTTATCATCAGAAGAGTGACTGTAGGGTCGGGGAAAAATATGAATGCGTTAGCGTTGCAGTAGGGAGAGGGCACGTAACAGCTTGGTGGTGTCGTTTACAAGCTCTTAGTGTAGAACTTCAGTTGGGGGGGTTATGGCTCGTTTCATGCAAGATGATGCAGAGCGACCCCAACTGGCCGCAAGGGGAAGGAAAAAAGGCGAAAAACGGTTAGAGACTCGACCGCATGGCCGCCACACATTGAGCGAGGCGGGGATTATGATCAATGTCTGCTGGGGCTGGAGACAGCTAGCAGGGGTGGCTGGTATGGCTGGAGGAGCAATGAAAAATGAGAGCCAACTACCTACTCACCCAGTGGCCAATACTCGGTGAACAAGAGATGCGAGCTCTCCCAGTTAGGATGGCACCTTGTTCTCGTTTTCACCGTTGTTTCAGGCGGGCAGGCTCGAACCTACCGCCGTCCCCTAGTCCTGCGCCGCTTCTCGGTTGGGTCCTTCCCTTTCTTATGGCAGAAGCTATAATTGCCCTGGCCCGAAGCCCTCTTATAAGTATTGAACCCTGGTATTCTAGAGCACCTCGGTGTCGTAATCCGGCGGAGGCGAGTTACTTAAGTACCGCAAATTGAGGATGAGTACTGAGACCTGGTTGAAGATCTTCTGGGCATGGGTAGTCAAATTTAAAAAAAAACGACAGCTTCTAGCTTAATAGGCGAGATTGACAGAAGGCAGAACACAAGACAACAGTGCGAGTATGAGTAAAATCAGGCACCTTCCAAGTGTTGCGGTTGGAGTGTAAGTGGACTCGTTGAGTGTCTCACAGAAGCAGCGGAAGCAAGGTACTTGATGGTGCCGCTTTATATATGTAGGGCTAAAATCAAACCACCCACCCTATCTATACACGAGACAACGTCAACATAGCCAGACCATTATAAAGCAGGCACGAGAATAGGTAAAACCGGTCCTGAGACAAATATATGGTAAAACACCTACAAACAGCTAATCACTGCTCACAGCAACCAGACTAACTCGCTACTTACGTGCTCATGATCAGGCCTACTTGAGCAAAGGTGCCAAGCTATATATTCTTAATCTAGTTAGTACATAAATTTCAATTAATCAGAAATGGCGAGGCTTGGCATGTGATCAGCCTTTATTTAGAGATAACTTCCCGCATTCCGCGAGCCTGGGAGGTAGGTGGATGTAATGTTGTCGTATGGTATTTGCTAGTCTGGTTGGTGTCTGCTATTATTCCCGTAATATTCTGCAACTATTATGCAACCCTTACCAGAGGGCAACAGTCAGGATGCTGAGTCTTAAAGGGGTGTGATAGTCTGGTGAACAAAGTCTTCATAGGGGGCACATGCTCAGCAGTCGCACTAAAGTGTGAATCTATGAGCGCTAGCAGCTGTATTAAAACTACTTAAGTAGATAAGCCGGCCTGTAACCACCAGCTGATAGCCTCGTGCCCCCAGCTGGCCATTTGAGCACTTCCCAAATAGGCAGTATCTTATCTATCTACTACCTAATATTGGGCCATGCAGCTGGAATAATACTGGAGTCCTTGCGAAATAACCCAAGTACCTAATGGGAAGGTCGAAATTTGAGTCCCCGTTACCCTGAGGTCGACGGAAAAAAATGAAAAATACGTACCTACGTACGGTACATACATACACATGCCTGCATTATAATTTAAGCGGACTTGCTTTTTCCGGAGACTCTTATCCGTCTACACATAGTGCCTCGTCCACCACCACCAAAAGTAGAGGAAATAGCTGCTCTCAATTTCAATTGGATTTTTATGTATCTGCGGCCTGTGGTGTACCTATTATGAACTGCTTTTGCAACCCCTGGTTATAACCAGGCTATATAGACCTAGAACTTGTACGGAGCAAGTTTCCTCTCCTGATGTAAACTAAAGTCCACTAATTCTTTTTCAATTTACCAGCTACTACGCAATAGCTAGTTAGAAGGAACTCTTTAGCCAATACAGTACCGGCATATTAATTGCCTTGATATCATCGTAGGATCTGGCCTGTCAATTGGTAAATATAAACAGAGCTTTGTGGGGCTTGGCTTCAAGACGCAGCATTTTCTATATAAGTAGATAACAGCTATTTCCCATGTCTTTTCTTTTCCGAGGTATTTCAGACAAGCTTGAGGCACAAAGACTATACTTGAATACCAAAGTAGTGCCAATGTATAATTGGAATTGAGATAAACCTCCTTCTCAATCTGATGTCAAAGTCAAAGAAGATACATCCGATCCCCGCCCCCAGAACCCAAAGCTCTCAACCGGTAATGAGTGTTGACAGTTCGATTGCTGGGACAGCCTAAGATTCAAAATTCGTAGGACCGCAAGCACCTACCCTCCTTTCAGCTTACAAGCTCATATCGATATGAGCTCTGTATGGGATCTAGAGTGTTTATGACCTCACTGCTCACGGATCTGGGTTGTCTGAGGCAGCTGCATGTCTCGCACTAGTTAGACATTGCATCTCATAGAACTTTCGCCAGGTACCATAACGAATTCTGTTAGTAGGTGTGACGCATGCAAACTTATGAACCGTATGGCACGCTATATGCGGCCATATCTAATCTAGCCTGTAAACAGACTAGTTAAGCTGCGCTCTCCAACAGCCAACCAGACTATCCATCCCAATTCCTTATACCTGGTGTTCTTTTTTTACATTACATCAGTCACTACTCGTATTGGATCTGACGAGAAACATCCCTTTGTCGCCCGAGCGATTGTACTAAATCTAAAGGAGATTCGTGCAGGTCATAATCTCGCTTATATGATATCCTAGCGGGCTCTGTGGCTAGGGAACTGACACACAAAGGTAACGCATACATCTCAAGCAATTGATTCGTAGTGCTACTTTTGTCTACCCTGAACAAAAACTCGCTGGCTTGGAGGAATCCATTCTGGGAACCCCAAGCTTCTTATGGAGCTTGACTTGAACCACATGGTCCTTCTCATCACCGCATTGTCTATGTAACTTATCCTCTCGAACCGCTTCGCATACTATCTAGGTGAAGGATTGACCCAACCTTAGAGCTGTGAAGGTATATGTGTGACCCGTTGTTTTAACGGGGCAATAGAAGGGGAACAGCTCGACTTTATATTCACCCAGGTCGTTTAAGGCATCAAGGATAATATGAGACTTCAGGCCATTTCCGGGATTAACCGGTCCATCCCGGAATTTTGGAAGAAAGCCGAATTTATTGTTTTATATTCAGGAATAGCTCGTTCAATCCTCTGCCGTTATAAATATAGAATAAATTGATTAAATTTCATACCTCATTGCAATTGATTCTATGATATTACCCATCGACCGCAGTAAGGTATCATGGGTATCTGCTCGTTTCCCATTATTGCCCTTGCTAGTAACAAAACCAGGTACATCATTGCTCAGCTCATATTCTTTCGTTGCCTACTATACACACTACCTACTGGAGGCTTCAATAATGGATCTCGGAGGTATGCTACAATATTCGGTATCAAGGCCCTATTAGCCACAGCATACTTGAATTAAATTTTAGGGAATTGCCTTTCAAAGGTCAACCGAGAGTTGTTGTTTATGGTTGTAGGAATTACTCTCGCCAGGTGTCACGAGGTATGGAGGGAGGTCATGGGAGGTCAGCAGCGCCGAAAGTAGGAACTTGTGAGAAAAGGATGAATCACTGGGATCTCTAAAGCAGAAAGCCGTGAGAACGGGCAAAGCATATAAGCAGCGGAGTCCGCTATTGAGTTTGTTAGATAGAGCACTGGCACGGTAGACAACGCAGTCTATATATGATCGCTACGATAGCTCTCACGAATATACTCTATAACTCACAATTCCTCCGCTCCATAACCTCGTAATCCTTACAATGGTATGCAAGCACTCTTCAAACTTGGTACGTGCAGTAGCAGAGGATGCTTCAAGCGCGCTTGCAGAT
>Ga0307511_10002454_pt1 | contig 19392 bp, 18 predicted proteins | sample 13_EM_MG_FD_200266 | JGI IMG/M metagenome (GOLD analysis project Ga0307511, IMG submission 200266) | Populus trichocarpa ectomycorrhiza microbial communities from riparian zone in the Pacific Northwest, United States - 13_EM | ecosystem: Host-associated > Plants > Roots > Unclassified | place... | reverse complement strand
AGGGTAGTGGGGGAGGTGGTGGTTTTCAAATTACACAGGGATGGGGACGCTTACACCTGGTATATTAATGTGGAGGGCTATAGACTCTCAAGGACCTCAGTATACGGCCCCAACCCCCCCCCCCCCCATTGTGCGCCATTCATCCCCAGGAACTGCTGTTTGAATTGCGGAGATTGGAGGCACAAGAGGTGTGAGGGGAATATGGCAAGACTGGGATGCAACGTATGCGAGGGACTACACTTGAGGCGGGAATGCCCACGCACGGTGGGCTCCCGGGAGGAACTAGTTGTGAGGTGCAGTGAGGTCGAGAGCCTGAATAAGATGGACAGGTAGAGTAGGGACAGTACGATACAGTCGAGGCGGATATGGAAACTGTTCACGCGCTCAGGGTCAGGAGGAGAACCGCAGCCGAATGGAATAGACTACACGCCAAACATCACGGACCCAGGGTACAGCCCCAAGCTTCGAGGTGCCGAACTTTTAAGGCTCTCTATTTGAATGGCAGAAGAGGGAGGTAATAGGCGGACATGGGGCCACAGTTGGGTGAGGAGAAGGAGGCGGACGTGGTGATTATAGTGGAGGCACTGGACGATCACAGGAAAACGAATCAACATGGAACGTACAATGTGGTCCTGAACACGGCGTACAAGGCGGTGTATGCAAGGAAGGACCTGGGTATTACATGCAGGAAGAAGGGGAAGGGGGAAATGGCATGATTTGGGGGTACCCTAGCTGTAGTCTACCTACCTTCACAAATGGATTATCACAAGGTAGTAGAGAGTCTGGGGCAGTGGGCTGAAGCGAACACAGTGATTGGGGACCTGAACTACTGCGCGGGAACCAAGAGGAGGAGGTTAGGGGAGTTCATATAAGGACACACCCTAGAGGATGTAGGAACAATGCAACAGACACACGAGTGGGGTCAACACAAGTGCAGGATAGGCAGGGTTCTCACTAAGGCAGGGGCCAGACCGCGGGTCATAAAAGCGGGGTGGGGATGCTTAAGCGACCACAGCAGAGTGGGGGTGGGGTGTCAGACAGAGGAGGGTTTCCGAAGGATACTGCCCCAGACGGACTAGAAAAAAAGGCCAGATGGTGGGGCGAGTAGGTGGAGGCACGAAGAGATGTCTGGGGGATGATGAGAGTGGCGAGGGATCCGTTCAACACGAGAGAGAGATGTGGTTCCCTCGAAACGGAGGAGGGAGTGGTGATAGTGGAGGAGGACCACGCGGGGAAGAGGGCAGCCTTCATAGCACATTACATCATCTGCAGACATTCTCCTGCCCCTCAGACTCCGGGCATGACGAATCAAACAATGTAGTCACCCCGCACGATGGACGCTATCCATTTGCCACTCAAGGAGACGAAGAGTTCCTCGGCTTCGGGCCGCGATGTCATTTCCTGGAGACATCTGAACATGTTGCAGCGAACAAGGCTGGGGAAGGCCGTACTGGAAGGCGCAGGTTCGATGCTAGAGGTCGGGAGGGGGTACTATGGGGGGGAGGAGTGGAGACAGGCGGAGATGATTATGATCTCGAAACAAGGCCAGGATGATGGAAAGGTCAAAGAGTGGAGGCCTATAGTACTCACCAACACAGTGGGGAAGCTTGCAGACAAAGTAGTGGCGGAGGTACAATGTACCAGGAAGACCTTTTCAAGACAGAGAGTGTTTGCGGGAAGAAAAGGGAAGGGAGAGATAGACTCGGTGATGCTGATGGAAGTGTTGAGGAAAGGCATGGGAGGGAAGGTCTATGGAAGGGATATCAAGTCTGCGTTTAACAGCATGGACAGGGACATCATGTATGAGGCGCTTGTGGACCACGACGGGTATAGGGAATATGTGGACTATTTTTCGAGACCTAGGACCTTCGACATTAAGATGAATGGAAGGTTGAGCAGGAGAACAACGATGGTCAAGGGCACTCCCTAGGGATTCCCAATCTCCCTGAGCCTGTTCACCATATACATGTCTGCGATGGTGTGGTCGGCGAACAAAACTTGAGGAGAAAGGGAACGCAGCCGAGGCTAATATTCTTCCCGGAATATTCTGTTATGAGGGCCCTGACATACCTCCATGCGGATCGAGGCCCAATGCACGCCTAGCTGCACCTTATCACAAAGGCGATAAACCCCTTCAGCGAGGAAATCCAGAACAAGGCGCACCTACTTGCCTCGGACATTGTCTGCGCGGCAGTGGCGAGAGAACTCCGAATGACGGAGGTTTAGATAGGGGCGCTTCATAATATATTTAGATAGTCAGCGTGTTGACATGGCCCACGGGTCACCCTCGGGGATACATGACCTCGTCATATGACCTAGAACGAATACGAGTACTGAGTTCCCAAAAAAAAAAAAGAAAGAAAGAAAGAATATATCATGTGCTAGCTTTACCCAACGCCAAGCTAGACGATCCTTCTTTCACTTCACGGCAATCCCCTAATGCTAAGCTCGACGATCCATCCTTCTGTTATGAGTAAAAGCTAAGTTTTAGTGCGTCAGTTGCAAATAAACACTAGTTACGTAGAATTCTAATGCTACTACAATGACGTGCTGCCTATAGATTTTAACCCTGTATTCGATTTGTCGCAACCTACGCCTGTCAACCAAACCGTAGTACCCCAGCGATCACTGTAGCTACCCGACCGGAACCGAAGTACGACTTTAGGGGCGTGTGGTGTGATCGAACAATTACGTCAATCATTGGACAGCTCAACCTATACCGGGTGGCATTTCCTGTGGTTATCTGCCTTGCGTGCCGCTACCCTAGACTAGTGGCTCTAGTACTCTGTATGTGGCTGCCCCAGACATATCTAGAACCCTCTGTACGTGACTGCACCAGGCACACAACGCACCTCCACACTAGATGGCAAATTGACCTACGGGCGACAGCTGGAGCTCGGGGTGTCGGTAAAACAGTGTACGCTTCAAATCTGGTGGGTCTGGTGGAATAGGTCGCCAAACTAACAGGAAAGGCGTTCCGGGTGGCATTGCCGCCGCATTTTTAGCTAGACAAGCGCATCTATCACCTCGCACCAGACATATCGAGTACCTATGTAAGTGGCTGCTAGTTAACGCTCGGAAAGTCGGCACAAGAGTGTACGTTTCAAATATGATGAATATGGCGGACTTAGTCGTAGAACTAACTCCCAACTGGTGGCTATAGCGTCTGCAGGAGCGCGTTTTCAATGGTTAATCCTGCGGAAACTCGGAACCCCTCAACTATGACGAATATGGCGGAAGTAGTCGTCGAACTACGTAGAATTCTAATGCCATCATCACGGTTACAGAAAGATTACCACTGCGGATTAGTTCAGAAAGGTGGGTCCCATAGTTGAAGCTAGGAAAGTCGGCACAAAAATGTACGCGTCACATTGGCGGAATTAGTCGTGTATCTAGCTGGCTCTATGATTGGTGCGTACGCTAGCAAAGCCGCTACAAAGTGGCCCAGATACTCGACAAGTCGCCCCCTCAGGTAGGCTAGTCTGGTTGCCACAAGCGCTCGTAGCCGAGGAGGCCAGCAACCAGCCAACCCCGCAAGGCACACGTCACGTCTTAGGCAATCGTAATGGAAGGTTTTCGAAAATGGACACAATATCCGAGAGTCTAGAAGTTAGCCGGATCAACCATTCAGCAAATCACAAGTATGACACCATTCCAACTGTATTCCGAATCAAGAAAGCTACGAAGTTTCTCTCCCACCATATCCATCGTTCGTTTATTTTAACATAAATACCCCCTTCCTCTCCCCTTTGCAAGACCAGAAATCTACAGCATATTTCCCACTACGTTACCAACATACACACCCCTTCTACCGAAGGCTTCTGCATCCCAGACAACTACCAACATACACACCCCTGCTGCCCCCGCCCTGCATCTCACACATCTATCATCCGTTGCCCCGTCATGGCCCTCCTAATACGGCAGCATACGAGTACTGAGTTTTTTATAAAAAAAGATCCTTCGTTGCCCATTCCAATCCTTGTCCAATCATATCACGGTAAGTCTCTTTACATTCATTTTTCACAAGTTTGATACTGATCTAAGTACTACAGGCACGAAGCTTGAGACCCATCACCGAAAATACCCTAATATCAAACGTTTACCAAGTGCACTGAGTCTTTCCACTCAGTACCAACCTATCCATCGACCTTGCCTTGAGCAGGGCATCTATGATCCGGCTGGGGATGTCGATGTTGATACAATGGCAAGGAACCTTTGCCTGATGGGCCCTCACTTCCTCCCGTCGAGGGAACACCGGCCGCATCAATGTCGGTTTGATTTTTTCTTAAACCAACGGAAATGTTGCCTGATCGAGTGCCACTTTCACTCCCTAACTCGGACAGGGGGCAAAATAATCCCAAAGGTCGTTCCGGTGTCCCAAAACCCCCTCCACCAATACCGCCATAGTGGCTACCAACCTCCAGAATGTGCACCTTAACGTCTCTTAACGTGCAAAGATTTCCTGGAGTCACCAAGGTTGCATCCCGAGGCAGTCTTTCCTAGAAGGCTTCTGTAGTGACACGAAATGGCAGAAGCAAACTATTTGACCGCCAAAGCAATCTAGTCCTCTTGCGTCGTCGTCAACCACCTCAACGCGGCGTGCGTTTCGATTCATAACCAACCTCATATGAGAGACATGCCAAAACATGAAATTACCGCAAGATCACGGCACCGGACCACCCTGTCACGGCGCACAAGCTCGGTCGATACGAGGCCTGAGTGTGCACGAGGTTCCTTAGGTTGGGGGAGCTGAGCTGATAAGCATGCACGCGATCGAGGGCTGAGTATTGCGTTCACGGGTTTATTCTATTTGATAGTGGGAGCAGTTGAACCTGTATATAACCTTCCTGTATCTCCTTAACTCTCCGTCTCTCCTCACGCAATGTCTTGTATATACTCTTAATACATACGTTCCTCTCATAGTCACAGAGGAACGAACTTTCCCTGGAGCATTATCCATAGTCAACGAGTCCTTGGCCCGTTACACACCCACTGAGACAATGCATATCAGTGACATATTAAAATGTCTCAGAGACGGGGCCCATTCGATAGAGGATTAAAAAAAAGGTGCAGAAGTGCAACATCATCCTCACGGTGAAGTTGGTGTTTGATTTCAGGCTGGAGACTACTCTGATATCATGGTGGATGGAAAGCTAGATGCAGATATCACCGATAGAGAAATGTTCAGGATGTCAACCTGGATGCAATGGAGGGACAGTTAGAGAACAGAACTAGAGGAAAGGACTGCCTAGCAACCTGAAGATGGTTTCCCAATAAACGGTGATGGCGAGGAAGCTGCTATCTCGCAGAGTTTTCCAATATTCATATAAAACCCGTGGGTTGGAGCTCAAGTACTCGAACAGGGCTGTTTGATACTCTTGTAGATTCTTAGTGCCGAGAAGTGATGGAAGGGGAGAAGTGATGGAAGGAGAAAAGTGATTAGGAGAAAAAGTGGTGCAAGAAGGAATGATCTGAGGCTTGACTCCACATGTACGATATGTGCGATACAAAGTATTGGCAGAAAGTATTTAGATTTCACAGTTGGACAAGCACACACAGGTTTATATCAAGGGTGGATTGGATGACTGTCGGCTTGATGCACCTGAAGCTTTAACTCCGCATTACACAATACAATAATAGTCATAACGGTTTGTCCAAAGTACTTTGCGAAAGATGGTGGGAGTGGGTCACTACATATTTTGCGACAGTGCATGAATGATTTTACACATAACGAAGAGTATACTACGGCGAACTCACTATGTGACGACGTATTCCATAACGAGTAAATGATGTACAATGTAATAAATACATCATAAATTACGTAATTCCTTATTTCAATGCCAACAAATCGGAGTTTCATATATATAATACATCTGTAAAGATTACGAGGTTATAAGCGGAGGAATCTTGAGAGAGAGTGTGATATAGATGTATTTGCTGCGGGCTATGTAGATATCGCTATAGTATGAATGCTATGGTTCTACTGCCTTGTCCCCTTTTTATTACTTTCGCCAGCGAATTCCAGCTCTTTTTATCCTTCCCGACATATCCAAATAGTCTCCATTTGGTCGCCCTTTTTTGTCTTACATACGAAATTGTCTCCATTAATACCATGATCTTCAATGCTTATCCCGGTGATCCTGTGCCACAGCGAGAGTATTTTCCAACAACATCTGATATCAAGTGCCCCTGACCATTGTCACATATTAACGAATATTAGGGCGATTGAATCAACATGGAGCCATCTTAGAAATATTTCAAGCGAAACATCTAGGGTGAAAGTTTCCCAGAGGTAGAACTAATTGCACATTGTAGGCACGCGTCAAATGAATCAAAAACTCATATCTTTGGGATGGATCGCTTCGACGGCCGGCCTTCGTAAGATCTTCTGCGAGGAGGTCTGGGCGATGAACTATCAGGAGGTTGGTTTCATTTGGGTAAGACCTCAAGTGGTCAACCCGTGTGACTTCATCTCGTAGACGCCTCCGGCAAAAACCACTCTCACAACGTTGGTTCTAACTCAACACCAAGTACATCTGCTTGTGCTTGGTTGACTTATGCGTAGTTTCTGTAGCTAGGAGCCATTCTGAATCTTCAATGAATTTTCGAGGAATCCATGACACCGTGCTTTGGTTGATGGACCTGCCACATCATCGCTCAAACATAATGAACCATTTATTCCATACCTTAGAACTTTACAGACTTGATACCAGTGGACAAGCTCATTGAAGAATATGTTTGCCAAATGGTAGCCGCCGAGCTCGTACACTGGAAGTCGGTGCATATAGATATGATGCCAATGGGCGCTGCGTATTAAAACCGTAGGACTTCTTATCTTTAGGCTCCAACAAGGATCCCAATATTTAGCATATACCCGTATTGGTCGCTTTTGACCGCCCACTTTTGTGCCTGAACCCATACGCAAGTTATCCTGTCTCGGAATGCTTATACATGCTGATCCCCATTTTTGGAACGCGACAGCGAGAACGCATGTAATGTATAGGTATGCAGTTTTCCACCCCTCTGGCTGCCATTTCTGCTAACAAAATTACTCGTTAGGAGCTTTCTATCCGTTATGGCAGGATATGCACTTACATCGGATGAAAAGTCATAGGTTCACCTTTAGTACCTGTTTTGATGGAGCCCCTTCTCGTGTGGTTGTATTTCTGCTTCTACTCCCGTTAGTCTGCTCTTAGTTGATTCTCTACCTGTGCGTTTTCTTTCCCTTCTTGGGCCCGGATCGTTTCCTTTTCTTCCTTTCTCTGACAGCTTCCTCTGCCATCGTTACCTTTGCTGTGATGTTGGCGATCTCTGACGGTGAACGGAGGCCGAGGTCGAGGGAGTCTTGTGAGCCTACGGGGAGGCTGTTAGGCCCCGGCGTCGGGGTATTGCTAGCGTATTCGGGACTGTCAATATGGTTACTCTTTGTTGTTCGATGTCGATGGTGCCTCGGTTTCTTAGTAGGATGCGGGAGGGCTGCATAGATGCTCTCCTGCGTTTTTGGGTGGCGGGGATATTGTTGTGGATTCATGTGTCTGAGTTAGGTGGCAGCGAGATGGGGTTTGTGCGTAACTCCCCGTTTATTCGCTTATGGCACCCTGTAGGCAGAAACTCCTCTCTGTGCTCCCCGGACGCAGGCTACTTTGCTCCCCTCCATCTTTATGCAAGTGAGGTGAACACCCTTTGATCGTGACTCAGCGAGAGGTTCGGGAGTTAGAGTCGTGTCTTTCCAAGATGACGTTGGGGCTGGGGAGCATTGCTTTGGTCGGCCGTGCTTGTTGCCCTTATTGTTTGGCAAGCTGGTGGGGTGTTTACATTAGTTCTTATGGGACTTTTGGGTGCTACTGGTTTATCTGCCCTGGCAATCCCTGGCTTGGGATTGACGTTTTCAGTTCCTCCTCCTCGATGCTGTAATCGAACTTTGGGTAGCCGCACCCCGGGTTCTTTGAATCTGTGGCGCGGTACGGGTTGTGAGGATGGATATCGTGGCTCTGACCGAGATTGTTGTTCCAGTCACTGGTCGAAGGTAGTTGCGTTTGGACGCTGATTCTAGCGAGGCACCTAGGTACTCGACCCTTTCAATTCTTTGTCCCTAGTCTGGTGGTCACTGATTAGCTGTCAGAGCTGCGGTCCTTCCGCTCGCGGGGTTGTTATTGGTTATCAGGGTATCTAGTTCAATGGCCGGGGAGCCTCGGTGGTCGCTGGGGCGGTGGTCACGTTGTGCGCCCTGCCGTTTATGGATCGCATAAGGGAGTGGCTTCAGACCAGTGCACTTGCAGTGAAGCGGGCCACAGTTCGGGGTTTCTCAGAGCAGCCTCCACCAGAGCGCCCCCCTGATTCCCGACTGCTTGAGCTCGAATAGCGGCGATAAGCTACAATGCTTCCCGCACTAAGTGTGTCAGACGGAGAAGTAAAGGAGTCCATGGCAGAAGTCCAGTACTTGACGCTGATCCCGTCGCAGGAATCGACAGTCTCGACTGGCAGCCCAGTATCTTACACATATGTAGCCTTAGGGTCTGTGGGTTAAGTTCAGGGAAGTCACGTACTGTTGCTGTCATGGGTTCCGGGAATTGATGTGCAACTGAAAATAATCCGTATCCATTCCCAATCGCAACCTCTGAAGGTAATTACATCCACCGACATTGCCTGAATCTGAATGTGTAGTGTAGTCAAAGAAACGGTAAAAGGAAATGGAAAGTTTAACAAGTGCCCTACAAAAACAAGCTTAACAGGTGCGACGTGTTGTAAATGTCAGCACTGACATAGCCTGAATCTGAATCAATAGAAAAGGAGAAAGGAAAAAGGAAACATTAACAAGTGCCCCACAAAAACAAGTTTAACGGGTGGCACTTGTTGTGAATTTAGGAATCACATGCATGCATTCGAGCGGTGTGAAGACGAAACATGAACGACGCTAATCCCGAACCGGAAAAAACTATTGCTTTATGAACAGTTGGCGTCAACAATCTACCTATTGCTTAGTATGGAAAGCCAGAACAATGGTCAAGAGGCCCTCTCTCCTCTCCTGAAGAAGAACTTCTTGCCAAAAGAACCCCCATTCGTCCTCGCTACAAACTTCCATCGTGAACTCCAGGCCAAAGAGTTGCATCATTTTGATAGGCCCACCCTTTGCCACGGGGCCACCAACAACTGCAGCATTGCGAACTGCCATTGCCTTGTAACTCTCGACTGAATTCGGCAAGCCCATTTCAATTCTTTCAAATATGTTGCCCAATGCGGCAAACTTCTCAGACCATCTTTGTTCACACAGGTGACGGACAAACGGGTAGGCTGGAATCTGGCCATTATGGAAGGGGTTGTGGATCACAAGAGACTTCGTGTACGACGGCATTTTGACGTCGTGGGTGATGATCCTCAGGGCCAGGACCTTGCTCCCAAGCATTTCCGGCCCAGGCTCGGGGTTGCATTGATCCATTGTCAAGATGGGACCACGGACTGACAACGCAGCAAGAAGAGCAGGTGGTATGATACCACCATGAACAGGGCCGGGGCTGTTATAATCCTGAGACTGGACGCTCTCTGGCGTTGCGATCGTTTCAGCCTGACGCTCGTCTTCAATATGCCTTCTCTTGGGTGCCAGGGTTGGAGACGTAGGGTCAGCTGGAACGCTGAAGGCTTGTTGGGTTGGTACGTTCTTCTTCATCGGCGTCTTGGGAAGTGAGGGTGGCAGCATGGAGCTGGTGTTTGCACCGGATCGAGTCGTAGTTGATATTAGGCTGGAAGTAGGCAGAATCGGAGATTCGCACCCAGACGTTGGAGTATCGGTTGGAGAGGTAGCCGAAGATGGGGCGTTGACTGGGCTGCTAACCTCTGCAGCCGTTTTGTTGACTTTACCGCGGGTTTGGCGAGTATGGCGAGGCGGGGATCCTGAAGGAATGTTCCGGACGGACTTTGAACGACGACGATTTGAAGCTCGAGAGCGATTACGAGTACTAGAGCGGACGCGCGGAAGTTCGCTAGGAAGGGTTGGGTTTGAGGTTGCTGAGGTTGGACTTGGGTTGAATTCTCTAACCTTTGCTCTAGGTGATCCTCGCATAGGGGGCATTGTGAGGAAGGAAAGATTGTGGTATTTAACGAACCTGGGGTGATGGTGGGCGAGATCAGGCCCAACTGACTCCGTTACTTTCAGGTAAGCAGTCACACGCCACGGAATGATAGATAAGCATGCACCGCAAATGGGATGTGGCGGCCTGAACTAGCGCAGGTTTCAGCTGAATAAGATTTCGCATCTTGCTGGCAGTGAACCCCGAACGATACACCAGGGTAGGTCTCTGTATATTCCCTAGTCGAGCCACACTGTGCGAAGCAAACAAGCTTTACAGCCTCAAACGAGCATACAGAACCTTGACTTGAGCCAACATGGTGCGCGGACAACGGGTTGCAGGATTTGCAGGAACAGATCTATTGAACCAGCCTAGGACTCACCTAGCTGCTCAAAATCGTCTCCCCTTTGAAACCAATCTACCCTGGGTCTTAAGATCGCATTCAGCAGTTTATGAAACCTGGATAAGGTCGCCCCAGGCACGCCGCCCGCCCACATTGGGGTAAATATTACTAAAACTCCGTATTGCTGAGGAACTTGATAACCCAAGTGAAGCTGGGTGAAAAAGGGAATCTTTTGAGCTAATTTGTCGGTCAGTGGAGCCAGGGCTGAGAGAGAAGATGCCTGAGCATTCTTGAGGTAGAAATCCGGGCCCAGGTAGAGAGATCTCTCGATACAAGCATATACTCCGGACCAGACGATATATGCCTATAACCAATATATGCGTATATCTAGAGAAACGGAAACGAAGTTGGAGCGAGCAAGGAAAGGGTACAAAATGACGTGTTATCAGAGGCGGGGGATTGGACCGGGGAGAAATTCGGTAATCCTGCCTTGAACACGGTGGCTTCTGCGCTGAACTTCAAGAGTTTCAAGTTGTCTTTTCTCACATTTGCGGGCATCTGGCATCTCTGTCATGTTGGCCGTGATTGCAGCTTGAAGAGAGGAGAAGCAACCCGGCGATACCGGCCAGCCGACGTGCCGCAAGGTGGTTCCGTGGTTCTTCGCCGCATACGATGGCATCGCATGTCGCTCACTTTCTGACCATGCTTGTCGTTGCGGAACCTGTGCAGATTTGGGAAACGTAGCCTTCAGCGCTTGTTTGCTCGTCGGATGTTTGATTCAGCGCTTACCAAGCAACCGTGAGGGGTATTTCTTATCAATAGGGACCTATTTCGGGTTTAGCGCTTCTCTCGTTACAAGCATATCAACTGACAACCACTTTGGCAGAACGAGCGCTTGGTCGGAACTCAACAACCAGAACAGCTACAGACAAGGGGACATCACCACGGGATAGCCCTCGCTGTCCATAACGGGAATATCTCCGCCGGGCTCGGGGGTACAACCACCGCGGCCATGTCCCCCTCATCTGAAGCTTTTCATCTCCCCGTCTCCACTTTCTTCTGCCCTTTTCTCACGAAAAAACGCCCTTAACGAGCATTGGGCCACGAGTGAAACCCACACTGGAAGGCAGAGACACCACAGCTAATCAGGGAGTTTGTAACTCCCACACCGATGCCCAGCCAACGGGCTTACGACGCCCACGCACACGACCTAATCAACGAATTTATATTTACCACACCAGTCGAGTTTTCAAGCTAGGGTCGACGGACGGATAACCTACAATGGCACGCTGCAGGAAGCACGAGCACCTTATGTCCCAGTGCTGGCATCACGCGAGGTACATGCGAGAACAGTTGCACAGACACTCGGAACTGGATTCAAGCTCCGGGCTTGGTTTGGAGATGAATCAAATCGGGGAGGAAAGTGGTGGTCGAAAGAAAGGGGCATTCGGAAGAGGAAGACGAGGAGGAGGACACAAACATGGGTTGGGGAGAAGTACGAGCGGAACGAGAGCTGAATGCAATCAGGGATCTGATCCATGAGCTGGAAATTACGGGGGATGTTAACACGACGGCACTCTGGTATCTACAGTGTATTATGAGGATCAGGGGACTTGAGCGATACTGCGCCTCCCACCCACAAACTTGGGAGAAGGCGGACACGGCTGTTCAAAGCGCCAGTGCCCAAACCACACCTCCCCCACCACAACCACAAACCCATACATCTAGCACCCAGACCCCACCGAGACAGTCGCCACCAACCACCAGCTCCGTGACCCAGACTACACCACACCCAAACGCCCCAGTCAACAGCGTCACCACGCAAACTCAGTACGTACCGGCACCCCCAGTCCGCACTTAGGCGGAGGTGGCAATCCAGGTATCGGGTCAGAGCACTAGCAGGGAGGCAAAAAGACCAGCGGGACAGAAGCGCCTGACACAGAAGGGTCAGACACCACCAGAGACCTACAAAACGGCGGGGCAAACTCCAACACCCAGACAAATGAGGACACAAACGGTGGTCGTGCATGCAGCCACACTACGATATATGGTGGGGATGATGTGATGATAGTGGGAGGAGGACAATAGAGTGGTGCATATGACGGGGATCAAGTGGTTGCTGAATGAGCACGCACCGGAGAAGGCGGCATCCTCTCTGGTCATCTATATGAGATCTGAAGAGGAGGTGGGAAAGATGAGGATGGGAAGAAGGCTCTTCCGCACAACGAAATACGAGTGGGGCTGCCGTAGCACAGACGCGAAGGGCAAACGGAAGGGGGTATAGGTTGTGTCACGCGGCGGGACGTTTATGGCGGTATACCACTAGCGAGGTAGGGTTGCGGAGGAAAACGTATCTAGGGTTGTATCTATCCAGCTTACGTCGCATAACAGGTGAGAGCTTAGACGACTTTATAAGGATTGGAGTATCAGGATGGAAGACATGTCCCACAACAAGGAGGTAGGGAGGGGTTTCTTTCCTTTTCATATTAGGCGGGATTTCAGGGGGTGGACGATACATTTTTCCTTTTTTGTGGAGGTTTTTACGGGGGGTATATGGTCTTGTACGTATATACGAGGCCAGAATGGCCCAGAAGTTGAACAATCCAGCCTAGTCTTCACTCGGGGATGCATGCCCTCGTCATGTACTATATAGTATGAATACGAGTACTGATTTACCCCCAAAATAGTTACAAGCATATATATGGCGACAGAGCAAAAGTTAAGAAGATTATGTTAACAGAAATAAGCTTATTTACTAGGCAGGACTGGCGGAGGTATGCTTGTAATCAATATATACTTATATCTATTATGCTTGTAGCGATAGCTCTCTGTATATAGATATAGCCCAAATGAAGGCCCTCGTTCTTGAGTGTCATGCCCTTAGTCTGGCATTTCGTTCATGTCAAACTCTTAACCTGGATGGGTCGTGCAGGACGAGCCCACTTGGTCGATCTCGACAACCAGAGTGTTTCTGAGGTCGAAGAAAACAGAATTTGACTTAGCCAGGAGAGCACATCACTAATATGCTATTTTCGTGACCCGTTAATAAGAGCTACAGAAGACCCCCGCGGGTCAAGTTCTGCCAGAACTCGAGCTTAGCGGGGGCCATTTTGTCAAGTATTGCAACACTTACAGCAGCGTAAGATCTCGATGTCACCTTGGGTCGGCTCCGCAACTCCGTGGGGAATTAAGCAAGGATGCCAAAATATGGAAATGGAAAATAAAAGCAAGAGCGAATTTTTTTCCCCCCCAGTCTATGCTCCTTAAACAGCCTGATTTTTGGGGGGTAAGTCAGTACTCGTATTCATACTATGGTATATGACGGGGGCGTGCATCCCCGAGTGGTGACTCGACAGGATGGTCCAACCCCTTGGCGATGCCAGCCCGCTATTAAACAGGGCGGCGGCCTTGGAACCTTTGACTAAACCTTCATTGGGAGCGGTCGACCCCCGAGGGACCTGGATGCATCCAAACTGTTTATTTCCCGAACTCGCTGGATAAGAAAGAAAGGAACCAGTCGAAGTGATAAAAACAAGGTATAAGCCAAAATCAAAATCTTTTCATCACCAGTCATGGCATTCCACTCTTCTCCTTCCTCTGTCGAAGTCGTAGGATAGCCAGCGCCACCTCACCTTCAGGTAGCTCCCGAGTTCCAACTTCCTATCAAAAACACCCACCACGGAGCTGGTGGCTTTACCCAATCTCCGCATACCTCCTAAGAGCCAGCGTGCGCCCATTAAGCCTTTCACTCAATCCCGTATCGTATGTGCCATAGGTCTGTGGCAGGGTACCTCATGGATCACCATCGCCTTAACTAACTGTCCGTCGTCGTGCGACGGGGTGTTTTGGCTAGTTGGGATCACTCCCCAGCTGGTATTGCTACCAAACGTGCAGCAGCATGCTTTCTTGTTGAAGCCGAAGGTGCCCCTACCAGAGGCACACCCTCATCCAATACATGGATAGGTCCTCATACATCTCCCGATAGCTATCGGAATTGTCTGACCCGTCCTTAATCCCCGCATCTTCACTGACCTTGGCTCTGCCCTTCCCCTTCTGCCCTCTATTGTCCCCATTCCCTTCTCCAACTGTTCCAAGGCCACTTCCGTCTCTGTGCCATAATCCACCTCTATCGCCTTCGGCTCCTGGGTATGGTCGGTCTGGGTGGCATAACTTGCGCTGGGCAGTCTTTAGCTCCTCTAGATCATACGCTACTATAAGGGTTACAAGGTGCCGCTTTTGCCTGTAGAACTCCCAGTTGTTACAGCAAACACGGTTGCCACTTTTGGGAAAATCGCCCCAGCTCATCAAGAGATCTTGCGAAACCTGACCCTCGGGGGGATTTGTAGTTCTCTTCAAATCGTCACGAAAATAGGATATTCGTGATGCACTCGTTTCGCTCTATCGAGTTCTGCTTTCTCCTACGCCGGAAACCCTCTGGTTGTCGAGATCGACCAAGCAGGCTCGTCCTGCACGGTGTTGTGGGTGAACAACAGGCAATCCGTTAGCTATCAAGTGTCCAGACAACAGACCGAGATACCACACTCCGGAGGTGCAGGGTAATGCACCTCATTTATCAACACCGGAATTCACTCCTAACGTAAGGACTGGAACCAGGCAGGTATCAGAGAAGAGGGCGGGGGCATTTTCAGAGGGCAAGGCGGTGGGCAAAGGTATCGATAAGCTAATAATAGAACAGGAGGATTGGGATGCTCACGTGACTCGTCAATTCGCAAAACTACGAAATTGGGTAATATCAAGGTTGGATCCTGATGAGCTCGAGAGGGTTGATGCCGCACCAGTGCGGCGGAGGGCTGAAGATAATGGAGACACTAGTGAGAAAGACCATAATGATAGACGTCCCTGGGTCTGAACTGGAAACCCAACCGGGTGCCTAGGCAGTGAGGATGAGGTGGTTGTAGACCAAATAGGCCATGAGCGGAAGCTGAGGAGGATGAGTAGGTCCAAGGCGGATGAATGGGAGAATATTGCGAAATTTTTGTTGTCACATGCCGTCTACCTACTAGCCTCATAGCAGGTGGAACTAGGTGAGGACACAAAAGAATTTGACATTGTGCTCAGAATTCTCGGTAATGGAGGAAGGAAGTGTGGATTGACAAGGCCCACAAGCGATTTCTGATGCATTCCGAATCTTGCAAGGAAATTGAGGCACGAGATGGTAATAGGGCAGGACTCAGGGATCGATTGACAAGCTTGACAACTAGGGAAGATTTCTCTGAGTTGGAAAGAAACTCGCTAGACAGACTCTTGCGGTAACTATATTTGGGGAACAGGCAGTGCAGATGAGGGAAAGGTTGCAGGCTACCGAGCGGAAGGAAGAGGAGGCAGGGGAGAAGTGGAAGGCTTGGGCGGAGAAGGAGGCACAGGTGAACGCAGGAAAGGCAGTGTCCTCAGAGGGGAAGAAGTGGCAGGCAAAGGGTAAGGCACTACCAGTCGAGACTGTTACGATGGCCGCCCAGACCGACCGTATCCAGGAGCCGAAGGCGATACACCTGGACGATGGCATACAGACGGAAGTCGGATTGATATATGAAAATTTATTCTCAGCTCCTTGAAAAAAAGAACTTGTCAGCTTATAATACACGTCTCTTATACTCCGACTGGTTCTTTCCGGATGGATTGGGGTCTCGCATAGTTTGTAGGTAGAGATTTAGTTTCTTCGGGGGCCGACCGCTCCAAAAGGAGGTTCCGTCAAAGGTTCCAAGTCGCCCCATAGCCTATAGCTGTTTACGGCTTATAGACTGGAAAAATTAAAAAAATTAAAAAACCTGGACCGTTTGGATAGACTTGCTCCTAGGCCCTCCTCAACGCCCGCCGCCCCCTGATTTAGTTGCAAGCCCATGTATGATACTTGAGATCATGAGGTCTGGACTTGACTTCATAGGTTTTAAGCGATCCCGACCAGCCAAAACACCCCCTCGGAGCGCATCTCCTGACGACAACGGACCGTTAGTCAAGGCGATGGTGATCCATGGGGTCCCCTGCCAGAGACCCCATGGTAGACACGATACAGGATGTGGGAGTTAAAGGGATAATGGGGGCACGCTGGCTCTTAGGAGGTATGCGGAGATTGTCTTTTTTCAGGAGGGAGACCCTGGCCCCTTTCCCTAGCTCCCGTATGACCCTGCTTATAGTGATGACCATGGCATCCGTCGCCGACCTTCTTTTGCGGCACCCGTACTGAAGGTGGTGGAATCCCTGGTGTGCTTCTTGGAGTCGATCGGCGATCGCCTTTTCCCCCAGCTTGCTAGCTGTATTGCTTAGGATTATGGGGCGCCATCCCTTGATCGAGGAGTGGTCTTTATTGGGTTTGGGGATCATCACCATGTTGATGCCTTCGTAGAGTGGGGGGGCATTTCCTGGGTGGTCGACGTTGTATGCTATGTCGTTGAGGATAGCTTTTCCTAGGTCGGAATCCTGGATGATCTTGAGGAGCCTGTAGGAGATGCCGTCGGGGCCTGGAGCGCTGTTGTTGGAGGTGTGTGCCAGCGCTCGGCGTATGGCTCTGATGGTGTCTGGTTTGGCTGGCCGGTACGGACTCGGTGGGCCTTGGGAGATTGGGCCTCCTTGGTTGGTGAGGAGGTGTTGTCGTTTGAAGGCGTCTAAGATATCCTGTGTAGTCGAAAGCGTCTTGTCTCCCATCTTGATGGTGTGAAGCTGAGTTCTTGTGTGAAAAGGGTCCTTGCCTATTCTTACGATCTCCCAGGGGTCCTTCTTTCCGTTTTCCTGTAGGAATTTTTTCCAGCATTCACGTTTCTTTCTCTTGATGAGTTTCGAGAGGGCTTTCTTCAGTTTGAAGTCGTCTTGGGACTTGGCCCTCCTGCAACGCCGGAGTTGTTGGTCTATCTCTTGATCCCACCATTTTTTGCTGTTGGGGTGGGCTCTCTTGGAGATCTTGTGTTTGGCTAAGAGGTCCTTCAGGTGTTGGTATCCTTCACCGAACGCCAGGGGTGTGTAGGTTGGGGGGTCTTCTGCGTATTCCGTGAAGAGGTTCCAGTCGGTGACTGTGTACCTTCTTTCCTCTGGTCGGCGTGCGGAGACCTCTCCGGATGGTATGCAGTGGTCGGAGCCGAGCAATTTCAGCTGGTCTGGGTAGAACGCGAGCGCCTGCCCGGTGAAGACCAGGTCCAAGGTGCTGGTCTTGTCCCCCCTTCTCCAAGTGATGCTGTCCTTGGGTACGTGTTGGGATAGGCCTCTACTGTTGCTCCAGCTGAAGACTTCCTCCCCCCTCTGGTTGGTCTTCGCCCCCCAGGACTGGTGGTGTGCGTTGAAGTCCCCTAGTACGCATGATTTGGAGTGGGGTTTGATGGAGTTTAGCAGGTTGTGAAGGTGACTTGGGGGACGGCTGGGGTTGGCATAGACTCCAGATATTCTGGCGCCACCGATTGTGATCTGGATGCATTCGTCGTCGATGGCGAACTTGTAGTTTGTTGTCAGGTTTTTGTTGACGTATGCTAGGAGTTGGCACTTCTCCTTGATGTCCGTGTTGAGAAGGTGGAAGTTGGGATGTAATGCGACTCCTCTCCGAGAGTCCCGAAAATGGAAAATCTGTGGTTCTGCTATGAAGATGATGTCATCCGTGTTGTGTGTTTGTAGGACGCAGTGTGTGAATGCATCCGATTTTTGGACGTTGTTGTAGGTGATTCGGATGGTGCTAGGTTTGTTAGGGCGATGTGTTTTGGTCGTAGTAAATGAATGCGTGGATGGCTTGGTGGTGGTGGAGGGAATGGGGTGTGGTGAGGGTCTGGTCCAGGGAGTGTGGTGAGGGTCCTGGACTTGATGCGGAGGGGGGGCGCGTGAGTTAATCATGGGTTCGGGCGGTTTCCCGCCTGTTCTTGTGGTGGCTGTGTTGGCTGTATTCGTATCCAAAAATTTTGCCTCTGTCCTCGGAGTCGGCGGAGGAGCAAGATCGGGTGCTGGGTGCGGTTGACGGGGGGGGTTTGGAATCCCTTGCCTTCCTGATGGCCTCAGAAGGTTCCATGGGCGGACGGCTTCTTCATCGCACAGTCTGAGGGTTTTTCGGGAGCAGGTGGGGCCTTCGTGTCCCTGCCCTCCGCAGAACTCGCATGGTGCCCATTGTTTCGGTGGAGCGGGGGATAGAGACGGCCTTGGGATGGTTACTGTGTACCCGAGGGTATCTACGTATTTGGCTGTGTCTCCAGTCCTCTGGTAGAGTTGGACGCGGTACCCTCCTTGTCTGAAGGGTAACGAGAGCCTCTTGTCTTTCAGGTCTGAGGTCAGGACTGGTATGAGGAGGGTCGGGCTTTCGGCCTTATAGTCCTGGATGTATTTGGCAGGGTGGTTCGCCCTTCTAAGGTCTAGAAGTTTGGTGATTTGCATGCTTGCCGTCGTGGCTTGTGGTGATGGCTTGGGGCCACCTTCCTCGAATGTGACAATGATGTCGGTGAAGGTGCGTGCGAGCGTGAACCTGACATTGTTTTCCCCGAAGGCCCTCTTCCTGGCCATCTCGCGGAGGCTGTAAATTAGGTCTGCGTTCTCGAGGCCTGGTGCGTGTGTCACGCGGAGGCACAGCATGTTGGGGTAGTGTGGGGCGTAGGATACTGATTTGAGAGTCAACCTAAGGCGTGGGTCTGGGTTGGCCGAGGAGAGTCTGTCGAATGTCCTGGTGAAGCTGGTCTTCCAGGCCTGGCCCTTTGGGGGGGCGGTGGCGTTGTAGACGTATGCGGTTGAGGACGTTGTGTTCGGGTTCGGGTAGGGTGGTGGCAGTTCTGCGCTGTGTGTTATGTCCCTTTTGAAGAGGGCGTCGTCTTCGTCGTAGGGGATAGGGGGGTAGTTGCGGGTGCTGCTCGGTGGCTGTGGTGGTGGGGTCCAGTGGCTCTTTTCTGGTGGTGCTCTTGACTGGTCGAATCTCGGTTGGTGGAGTGTGGGCGTCTGGTCCTGGTTGGGGTGTCCCCGGAGACTATCATATGTGCCCGTGAAGGGGCGGTAGGTGTCCCTCTCCTTGTG
>Ga0307511_10002453_pt1 | contig 19396 bp, 12 predicted proteins | sample 13_EM_MG_FD_200266 | JGI IMG/M metagenome (GOLD analysis project Ga0307511, IMG submission 200266) | Populus trichocarpa ectomycorrhiza microbial communities from riparian zone in the Pacific Northwest, United States - 13_EM | ecosystem: Host-associated > Plants > Roots > Unclassified | place... | reverse complement strand
TAGGTATACCCTTATTAATTCTTTTTTATATTTTGTAAATCAGTACTCGTAAACCTTTATCAATTCAAGTACGTTATACACCAAATCGAGGAATTATTTAAATTGCCCGTGAGCGGCACAGTGGGTGTGCTGCCCGCGGGCGGCCGATGCCCGCGAGCGGCCCAGAACATATACACCCATTCCTGAACTGTACTGCAAGCATACAACCAGGAATCTGCTGCCATTTATGAATCAGTAGTATTTGTTGCGGGCACTGGAAAGTGTTAGAAATAAGCGTTCCTCACTATGAAATTAAGCCCCTTGACTGAGTGAAGAGGTAATATGTTCGATGATAATAATGATAATGATGATTATAATTAACTAAGGGGGGGGGCTCCCGACATATATACATCTTCCAGAATATAAATACCTATCGTTCGTCGTTATAAATTGTAGCAGCACGGCTCAATATCCCTTCGATGACATCCCAACCGACGATTCCATATTCTAGCATAAAATTTAGTTACTGCGAGAATAATACTGCTTCGAGGTGGCCTACAGCTCGTATGTATGTGTTAGGTATTCACGCTGAGGTACCTGAGTGAGACACTCTACTACCTGTAGTACAAGTCGACAAACCAGTATAAGGTAATTGTTGTATACTTCTGTATCCACCAACTTGCCTCTCTACTACGGATATTATCAAAAGCTCATAGTGCCAGACCCGTGAATGTTTCACTACTACTACAGGGAAGGAGAAAATAACTTTTGTTATGTACCTCCGCATGTGAGGTCACCAAAAGAACGCCATATGGATAGTAGAGCGCAGTCGCTTTCCTTTGTCTTTGTTTTCATCGGATTTGTTATACAACTCTTTGCCTATTTGAGGAGCTAGAGTGTGTACCTTCCGTAATTATTGTTCGGGGACTGTGTACCCAATTTGAAGCATGCAATTGATTGTGGTAAACATTGTTCTGCTTATCAGGGGAAACTCCCAGGAGTGCTTTACCGAATTCCATCAATGCTTCTTCCCCCTTGGCCGAGTGGTTTGTTCTCGAGTCTTTGTGTTGTCTCTTTGGAGCAAAGCACTAGTTCGAGTCACAGCCGCCCCGCCAAGTTATGTATTTCCTTTGTCGGTTATGTAATCCGCTGCGGGTAGGACTATGTGTAGCATACCACAAAGTTATCGTAGCGTAATAAATCCACTAGAGCTGCAGCTCAATCACCAGACAAACAAACCAACTCTTGGCACCACTTGGCATAGCCTGTATATCTAGACTCGTTGGATTTTTATTGAAACTGCTGTGTAGAAGCTTGGAGTCATAAATTACCATAGAATCTGATGTTAACAACATGTGCACTTAAAAATCCCTAGCCTTGTAATCTCAAGTGGGTGTGAAGACCCAAGTGCAAGCTGCACGGTCCCAGCAAGACATCAGGTTTTCAAGCCTAAATATCAAATGTAATTGCATATCTGCTCAGAATATCTTTAAGTATCCTTGTCATGCATCTACTCTTATTGGTTGTGCATGCTTATCTCTCTTGACTAGGAAGCTCCCTTATGGGAGGTAGTAAGTACAGTATAGGCTAGTAACTCTAGGCCTATTGGACACGGGTCGGGGATCTTCGTCAGGGCTAAAAACCCTATATAGTCTGGTATATCCGTTTCTCTCAAATCAAATGGATACCTATAACCCTTGACTGCCATAGGTACAGCTATATCCCCTGAAAATGATCACTTTATGAAACACTAGGGATACGCCCCTGACCCATTTCTCTTAGTATTTAGACTGTGATCCACCGATATGCCATTTCCCCTAACAGTATTTATAATACTTGTAGGCAGCGGAATGGTACTATGAGCAGTGCAAGGAGCAGGGCGAATCTGAGCGCAGTAATTTAGCTCACTAAACACAATAAGCGCTATAGCTAAAGCAACAACAGGAAGCGGACATATACGGACGCAATAGAAATACAGGGAAAGTAAGCTGACTGCAGAAGATAACATCATGATAAGAGATAACATCATGAAAACCGTACAATAGAGTGGAGGGTAAACTGAGCAGTTCAGGGTAAATCGAGTGCGTTCCAACATCCCCCTGCATTATGCAGTGTATCAGGGGAGCTTAGAAATTTTTGTCATGTTCGTTTAGATAGGGGGGTGCAGACCCCCGCTAGCGTGGCATGCATAAAGTGGGATGATTACAATTCATTATACTGCCCTCATGGGTTGCCATAAGTAATGGAATACCTTACAGGCAGAGACATTGGCCTCATTTATGTAATTAATAAGGCTGGAGATACACTGTTACATTGTACTGCCATGGGTGGGGGAGTGGAGGTGGTAGGGCTTCTCATTTATTCATGAGTGGGTTTTTGGTAACAGTGCTAGTGAATCCGACTATAGGCTTATGTTCTTGCCGATACGCCACAGTCAAACTAGCCCTGCATTCGGTCATCAATATTTATGTATACCTGTATTGTTTACCCCACCCTAATATCAGGGGTGTGGAATATGAGGACATGTACTCTTGGCCACAAAATCGCTTCAACAATTTCTCCAATGGTGCCACTATTTTTTCGCATGCTTCTGTCCTGGAACTGTCACGCTCCCAGTTTGTGTCCTTACTTTCTCTTCACCACGTTTCCATAAATGAACCCAGATCGCTAAATAATTCGTTGGCAATCTTTTCGGTGGTGTCCGCTGCCCCCAGGTGGTCGAAGGGCTTCCAATAATGTACTTCAATGAGAAGGATGCCAAGCTTGAACAATGTGTGGTTACGAAAAATCATATAGGGTAGTTTTCGGATATGATTCAACCCGAAAATTTGGCCCACTAGTGCTTCCCTTAAAGAATATATCCTTACTGCACCATAGTTCGTTTAGCCAATGAGTTTCATGCAGTTGCATGACCGAAGAAGCCAAAATTAAGGCGAGCTTTAGTCTGTCTCTTGTTGGCAGTTTCGGGCATTGGCTTAGGAGATTTTGCAGAGGGACAAACTCTATAGATTCCTCTTTCAGTGGCGTTCCTCCACTGAGACAAACTCAGACTACATCCAAGTCCATACTCGACAGAATCCGAACACATCATCGTGGTACCCCCAACTCTCTCGGGGCTGTGGTTTCCAAACATAAGGAGGTGATGATTCCGTCGCTGGGAACTAGGCAATTCTGACACCTGAGTCAAGCAGTTCCTGGTGATTTCGCCTTGCTCAAGCTCAGGATGGTGCGGACTGCGCTACTCATGCTCGGGAGAATCTTTTCGCTCTGGTATTCTGGACTGGATATCTCCACACGATCCTCCACACGATCTTTCACACCACCCTTTGCACCACTCTCCACCAGATCATTACCCTGTGCACATCCATCTGGAGCTACTCTGAGAACAGGTCCTGCAGAATTAGAATTCAACCCCTGAGGCGCAGTGGGTCAAGAGCTGGGTTCCACCAAAACCTAGACCCCCCTCTGCGTCGTGTATCTGACCTTGATGGTGATCTCGTTCGAGCTACTATGATTAGTTTAGGGTGGGGTGGGGAGTGAATCGGACCGTTCGATTATCTCTTCATAGTCTTCATCTCCAATTCACTTACTGAATTTGCCCCCTGCTGCTTCATATAACTCCCTGATTGATTCAAGGGATGACGTCGATCTGATCTAGACTGCATTCGATATCATGATCAACACTTTGGGGGGAGATGCTGTGGGGTGTTAGTGTGGCCCTGGGCCGAGAATGCGATTCACGCATCACAGGGTCTTGTCTCTTTACAATCTTCAGTCCCAATTCACACTGAATTCACAATGATCTGATTTGGGTTGCTATCATGATCAGCACTCCAGATGAGATACTGCGGGGTGTCGGTGTGGGCTGGGCGATTCACTCTCTGTAGTAGTCTTGTCGTGCACGTTTCTATTTATGGTCTTTGGTTCCGGCTCACACGCTGAATTCACCCCCTGCTGCTGTGTAACGGGTCCCCTGAGGTCAAAACATAGTCCAAATTGGTAGTAAATACCCTGGGCAGAGTCTTTCACTACCCCACGGGCTTCCAATTGTAGAAACCCTCCGTATCCTAACTAATAATGTTGATACCTGGAGTCCGTGTAGCTTGCGTTGAAGAAATCATCATTCACCTAACAATGATGAGCAGGGACTTCCAGCTTCTGTTGCAGCACAGTATGAAGGAGCTTTGCCTGACCCTGTTTGGTGTTGTAGATGCTCATATCTCTCTGGGCTGCTTCTTCCATGTGTCTGTGTTCGGCTTGATGAAATCGCTCTTCAGCACTTGTCTCGTTCGAGAGATAATAGAGAGTTATTCGTATACTATATGAGAGAAGACTTACTTGATGATAATAAAGAATACAAGGAAATCCACCGCCCTTATATACCCTTATTCAAATAGCCCGAGAAAGACTATCAGAATAGCGATACCTTAGATAGCTCCGAATATATTCTCTGATTTATTTCTCTCTACCCACGATTGCTCCAACCATAGCCTCGTAACTGATCGCAGGCCTTGATGCCTGTTATAAGTAAGGGAGGGACTCCAAACACAAGCCTGGCATACCCCAGTATGATATTCGTGTGGCAAGATATTATCTAGAGTAGCACCGGTACCCTCTAGGGCCCCTAACGAACAGGGATGGGCTAACGAACACCCCTGTAGCCAAGCGCCTCCAGCCACATTTCGTGATAGAGTATGAGCTAGGTTGAGCAGCTGGTTCTGGCTAAATATACAACCCTCACGTCCGGCTAAAATTAACCTAATGCAAATTAACGCCCCTTTTGATATGGCCTCTCCGATGACCCCTCCGCTCCCCTCTGAGCAACCTGCTAACAAGTGAATAGATACTACGGAAAGCCCAACCAAGGGTCTATATCTATGTTAAAATAGCTCCTATAGCAGAGGCCTTAGATATAGTGTCAGGGTATGGTCAGAACGAGAGGTATCTACCTCTGAAAATGAACAGTTTTGAGAATTCTCAACCAAATTCTCCCCACCTACAAACCATTCGACCCCTCCACCCCCAACACCAACTTCCTGGCATCCTCAACCACTACAGTGAGGTCTCCAATAGTACTAGAAGCACTAATACCTCCCCCTTTGGGCTTCAATGGTCCCTTGTTGTGTACTGCCTCGGACTAGACGTTACGCTTGGCGTTACGCTGAGACCTTGTAACTATATACGAGCGGCCCCTCTGTTCACACAAAATAGAACAAACGTCTTTAAAATAGATACCACGACTACATACCGGATTACTAGGTACAACTTAAGCGAGCTGTTCCACCACACTGCCCAAACATCCATAGTCTGGTAATACAATAAACCATTCAACACATACTGGCTATCGCTTCTAACATCAATCCAGATGCCCTGGCTGTAGCAACCACTTTGCTTCTAGGGGGCGCTGGCCTGGGTTTGCAAATAACAATATAGCAAGGCAAACTGACCGAAGTTGCAGCGACGGGAGTATACAACATTATGAAAGGTCCGAATAAGCGAACTAAGTAGGGAATTCTGACTACCCATGCACTGCAGTAGATTAGGAACACCTTGCCTTCAGAAAACGCCAATGGAGACAGAAGATGTCCGAGAAATAGAATAAGCCTTAGTGGGATACCGGTATCTAACTGAAGGATGCAGAATAAGCTCAAAGAGCGCTCAGGTATGTACAAAATCAATCCATAATGGTGGATGTATCCATAGAGATACAGGTGGCAAAATGTTTGATACCCCCTGCATAGGAGTTTTCATTTAGCGCACATATTTACAGGAGCGGTCGTGCCAACCAGACTAGCGCATATTGTAGGTTTAGCGTGCATATTATAGGTTAAGCGCAATTATTTTGAGTTTAGCGCGCATATCTATGTACTCTCTCCGTGCATAGTGAACGATAGGAAAACAAGAGCATGAGCAACATGAACAATAAAGGAATGAACAATATATCTACGTACACAACCTCCTAATACTTGGTGTACCACCCCTCTGCTTTAATGACAGCTTCTACACGACAGAGCATAGAGGTATAAAGACTCTCCAACAGTGACTCAGGAATCTCTTTCCAGATCTCCTTTAATACATCTACCAGCGCCTACTTCACTGTATCACGCATATTAATCAAATCCGAGTATTTTGTAGCTGCTGAGGTATCGGTAATCGGTAGCTGCTGGAGTATCTGTAGCTGCATCTTCTGCCAGAAGGGTATCAAGCTCGGCTAGGGAGATATTAAGTTAGTCTGACATGATAGGAGGTAAAGCAATATAGAAGCAGCTTAGTATGACACTGTATAGGAGCACGAGATCACTGTATGATCATGAAGGCATGAGATTTCACATTGGTTAAGGGGAAGTGAAAGATATTCATCCAAAATATTGATAGCCGCGTTGTATGCATATAATCTAAGTCAAGCGCACTGCATACACGGTCTTTTATGCAGGGGTATCAGGCTGTAGGTAGAATCGCTTGTACGTTTTCAATTATCAAGCTCGTTGACGGCAATCTCGCCGCCTGATCTTGCATGAGGCTATCCAACCTATCACCAAACAAATAAAACCATGAACTAACTCAAAAGCGTCTAGCTGCAGCACAAGCTTTTGTCCTCTCATGTCAATGCTGCAGGTTCTATTCTCCTAGTTAAGCACGTGTCCATTACCCGCCCCTCCGACACTGAATCCGCACATGCCATGTTAGCCAGGGTCCGTTAGGGAGTGTTAGAATACGAACATTCAGGCAGCAGTTCCGCAGCTAGTTACTCCAGTATGGATTGGGAATGTTTCCGAGACTTGAGCTTCTTCCCTGGGCGTTTCTCCTTCTCGTGGATTCCTTGCTCGGGTCCCACATGATCAAGTCGTTCTCTATCGGAATTTTCTTGCATATCCGTGTCCTCGGGTTCTGTTTGAGCCATTTCCTTTGATGTATTGCCCAAACTCCTAGCCTTCCCGGTATGACCTGCTAGGGTATCCTCCGCACGTTTTGTAGCTTGCTGCAATTTCTTCGTATTTCTTACAGGCTTCTTCGTGGGGTTAAGAGTCGGCTGATCCATGGAATGATCCGAACTACTACCCTCAGTTCCCACATGATCAAGCCGTTCTCCATCGTAATTTTCTTGCATATCCGTGTCCTCGGGTTCTGTTTGAACCATTTTTATTGATGTATTGCCCAAGCTCCTAGCCTTCCCTGTGTGACCTGCTGGGGTGTCCCTCGTACGTTTTGTAGCTTGCTGCAACTTATTGGTATTTCTTGCAAGCTTCTTCGTGGGGTTAAGAGTCGAATGATCTATAGAATGACCTGAACTACTACCCTCAGTATGAGCCATTCCATCCTCTTCGGCTACAGGCTCGTCCAGCTCTGGCAAGTCATCAACCTTAATTTGGAGTTCCGAGCCTTCCGGCTGTTGCAGCCTGATAGGCCTCTGCCCCAATCGCGAGTCTGTACTGGTGCTCGTGGGGGGAACTCGAGCTAGCTGCATGGGGATGTCGGGTTCTGGCCTGTTTGTTTCAGGTGTTGAGTCTGTAGTGATGCCCGTCGGAAGAACTCCAGCCACAATGAGCGGAGTATCGTCGGTGGCCGTGTGAGGCACCATGGCGGAATTCGCAGATACTGTAGTCATATGATATTGATCTTGGTCCGGTGCCTCAAGAAGTAGGGTATCTGAAACGTCCTGGATAATTCCGTTGGCTGCATCCACAAACTGTTGCATCTTGCTTCCCATTTTGTGAAGGAAGATCCTGTTTGGATCCCAGTCGACGCTACCTTGAATTATTACAATGGGAACACCGTCCTTGAGTTTGTGTGTAACCGTAACCCGAAGTCTGTAGTAGTTCAGCCTTGGAGTGAACTGGAAGCTTTTAGGCGGATATTTGTCCTCCAAAACATATACCCATGAGGCTACTCCAGTATATTTGCGTATGATGGGTTCCTCAGCTGGCTGGAAGCTTCCAGCCTCGAAGTCATGAATCACTAGAGGCCTGAGGTCCTCCATGACCTCAGGTACTCTAATAGTCTGCAACCACTTGAGCAGATCATCAACGGTAAAATCCGAGAGCTTAATCGGGGGGAACTCCAGCTGGTTATAAAGCCCGGCGGTCATCAATAGCCGGGTGAAACGGGGATATTCAGTGGTCCAGTACCTCAAAGTGCATTCTGCAGTGTAGTATTTCTGACATTCAGCAGACGCTTCACCCGAAAATTCACCAATAACAATTTTTTGCTTCACCATGCTATTGACTTGTGCATCCACATAATCGCGGACTAGGTGGATTTGTCGTAAGGCCTCGTCTAGTTTGGGCCTGTCAAGTTCCGAGATCTCGTAGCCCTTTGGCAGCTCAATCCTGACAGGCCTACAGTTCGGCTGCAAGTCTATATATACAGTGCTCGGATTTTCAGCCAGCTTCACATTGAGTGCAGTCTTGTCTGGTTCTGGCTTGTTTAATTGGGGTACCAAGTCTGTATTGGTGCTCATGGGGGGAATTTGAGCCTGCTGAACATTGAGCGAAGCCTTGTCGGGTTCTGACTTGTTCGTTTGAGGTTCCAAGTCTGTATTGGTGCTCGTGGGAGGGATTTGAGCCAGGTGCACATCGAGCGAAGCCTTGTCGGGTTCTGGCTTCGTTTGGGGTTCTAAGTCTGCATTGGTGCTAGTGAGAGGAATTTGAGCTTGCTGAACATTGGGTGAACTCTTGTCTGGTTCTTGCTGAGGTGCCAAGCCTGTAGTGATGCTCATGGGAGGACCTCCAGGCATATTGTGCGATTATGGTCGGGGTCTGGCTTGTCTGTTTGAGGCGGCGTGGTGGAATTCGAAGTTGTGGCTATAGTAGTGTTGTGATAACTGCCTTCGATATTGACAGTAACGGGTTTACTCTAAGTTACTGAATGCGAGGTCAGCCTGTGATAGCAAAAAGGTCTGGAAAAGTCCTATAATTACCTCCGATGACGAACGCTTTCGCCGAAGAAGATCTGATATCGAGTCGGGAGCTTGATGTCGGAAGAATGGAATGGTGGAGTTCGCGGGGGTCGGAGCTTTTGTCTCCATTGGTCTGGTTGGCTCCTGTGTATCTCCATGACCATAGTACTGTCTGCTGATCTGGTTCGGTGTATCCAATGTAATATCGGCGGGATCTGGGTTTAGCCTCGGACTTAGCCATAAGACGCATCCTTTGTTCCTGGTATGGTCTGCTATATTCTTTCACCGGGTGCGCAGCGACCCTTCGCCCTCACATTGCATGTATGTACTAGGTATTTACGCCGGGTACCCGGGTGGCACTCACCTGTAGTACCAGTCGATATACCAGTACCACGAACAACGTCCCCGGCTACATAGGTCGGGTTCAGCATTCTTCGCGTTAAAGCCCCTTGCTTTTGAGCTTGGACTGTGTGAGCTCGGCCGATATCTTAGACGTCGTTCGCTAGTAGATGCGGTATACGGTAATTGTTGTATACTTCTACCTATACCCGCCAACTGCCTCTCTACTACGGATAGTCTAGATCATTATTAAAGGCTCATACCACCACTACAGGGAAGGAGGAAATGACTTTTTTTGTGTACCCCTGTTCTGAAGGAACGCCATATGCATAGTTGAGTTTTCCTTTGTCCTTGTTTCCATCACCTTTGCTATATAACTCTTTGCCTGTTTGAGGGGCTAGAGGGTGGGCTAGAGGGTGTACCTACCGTAATTATTGACCGGGGACTGCGCACCCAACTTAAAGCATGCAATTGATTGTGGCGTACATTGTTCTGCTTATCAGGGGAAACTCCCAGGAGTGCGTTACCCAATTCCATCAATGCTCCTTCACTAGGGCTGCAGCTCGATCACTATACTGTAGGAATTACTCTCACGTGCGATATCATAAGAAGGATCAAGGGAAACGCAGGTGTCCGAGAATGGCATATTGGGATATGCGAGTATAAGCAGGGTAGACTAAAATAGCATATTGGGATAACCCAGAGAAGGATAAAAGAGCTGGAATCCGCTGGCGAAATAAGAAGGAATAAGGCAGTAGAACCATAGCATTCATACTATAGTGATCTCTACATAGTTTTGATAAATACATCTACTTTTCTCAGTCTCTCTCAAGATTCCTCTGCTCAATAACCTTGTAATCTTTACAGGTTATAAGTCCGGTGCTCTGCTGAAATGCATCTAAAGAACAACCAGTTGAGATATCTGTAGCCTAGACCCAGTAATACTGCCTGCTGAATTGCTAAGGTACACGAAGCCGCTCCACTGTTGCTGCACAGATATCTATGCCTACACACCAATTCTAGTCAAGAAAGATCAACTGACAAAACAAGGCCTGGATATGCAACTGGTATACCAGAGAGACTAAATCAACCCCACCTGCCATACTACTTATTCTAGAAGAAATAGTGGAACAAGATAGGCGAGCTGTCCTAGAATGCAATCAAAGAAGTAAAAGTAGCAGCCAATACTACAGATTAACCTGTGAATTAGTCAGACGCTCTAGAATACTAGTGATACCCAAACAGCTAGAAGAGAGTGAAGCTAAACTAGTTTAAAAGCAGGTCTCAACATAGATATTGAATTAAAGCCATTGCCTCCATTACTACTTAATGACAAGAGAATTGAACAAGAAGTTTTTGACATAGAAATTATTTGGCCAACATTGTTTTAAACAATAAACCAACCCTATAAATCTCCATATATTTATGAGTAGATTAGTACCTAAGGAATTTCTTATAAGTTCAAGCCTAGAGGCTGGTCCTACTATAGGTAGCCCAAATATCAACAACAATATAATTTGCATCACGTACTTCAGAAGCTCCTAAAGCTGTTTTGCAAAACCCTAGTACCTGATGCAACATGACCTCCCTAATATGTATTATCACCATACAGCTACCTGGCCACAATACCAAGTTGTCCTATCGCTTCCCTTACAACTACCACTGGTTTACCTTTTCTACATTATCCTTTTCTGAAATACTATATCTTCTGCCTTACTCTATTTTGATTGCCTCTCTAGAACTCATTTTTTGCTTTTTCCCTTATCTCTTATATCCTTTATGCATACTTCTACTATTGAGCATATGAACCTACACTTCATCAACTTTGGCAAGACAAGTGATTACAAGAACTCCTCAACCGTTTGCCCACTGACGTCGATTACAGCTTTATTTTACTCAACGCACTTTTACAAGTTCATTGACCTAATTTATTATTCTTTATCACCGAAACTACAAAATCCCCCTGAGGGTAAATGTAATGGGCGATGCCAATAGTAGCACCGCGGGCTGTTTAATAGAGTCTATATTATTACCAGAGTGATAGTGTATGTCTGTTATTGGTTCTACTAAGTCGAGGACTCAGAGGGTCTTTGAGAGCATACAGATTTCTCAAGCGGGAAGAGAATTAACAAGTGTAATCTCTCTGTATTGAAGCTATCTAAGGCTTGTCTGAACTCTGTCTAAAGTGATCTGATCTGAGAATCCTTCTCCAGAAAGGTGGATCGGCTCAGTACTTATACTAGCCGCCAAGCCTTCTGGAGTCTGAAAAACCTGCTTTCTAGCCGTTCCAGAAAACACTCCTCCATGACCATAAATACAGGTGTGGGAGGTCAGGCCTCCAATACTCAGAAATACAGGTGTGGATGCGTAATGCATCATGATAAAGGAAAAGTACATAAGGACCAGATACGCTCAAGGCAGTAGTACGTAAAGTACTATGCTCGAGCCAACTGGTATACATGATAGGCTCTAGGAAATGCGTACTAAGACAATATAAGAAACTGTCTTCCATTACACTTCCCCACTTAAAAGGATTTCCTACTCTTGTTGTCTTGCACAAGCTGGAGGTAGTCCGAAATAACAGGTGGAAGTATGACAGTTATGAGAATAGCATTCTTTGCAATGAATAGTAGCAGACCAACATAACTTCCAGATCATCTATAGTAAACATTTATGACATAAGGAAAAATGAAAAAATCCAATAGATACCTTGTTTGCCATATCTTCTTCCATTGTCAATTCAAAAGGACAATTAAAACAACAGGAAGGAACTCGGGATTGCCAGGTTAATTCAACTGGCGCAAGTTAGTAATATAGGAAAACATGAAAGATATCTTCTGCAAGGTTGGTAGCAGCGGAAATGAGGTCTTGATTGTCAGGACTGAGGGCAAGAACTCTGTGTCGTTCAGTTGGAACAATTGACTTGGTTGTTTCTCGAGCATGACACTTCTTGTGTTTCTTGGAGGATCTTCATTGCTTGAAGGTGTTGGAATAGTTTCCACTTGTCCAAAAGTATTAAACGATTTCAAGGCTGAAGTCTTCGAAGTTGATCCACGCATCGTCATCTATTCGGTACACTTTTCAACGTACTAGGTATTGGCTTTTGCCAGTACGAGGAGCGGCACGAAATTCGAGTACTTATTCGACTTCCCATCTTCCTTCAGTTACCTCACCAGGTTGTTCCTTGTGACGACTTGGGAAGTTCGTTGAATTGTTTTCGATATAAGGTTTGATCTTGCTGATGTGGAAGGTATTGTACATAAGAGAAAGTCGATTGTCCATTGACAGGTTGAGTGTAATGTTGTTCCGCTTCTTGTTGACATGTTGGATGCGGAATGGTACGACCCATCTAGGTTTGAGTTTCCTAGATGTGTTCAAGCGGTTGATGTTCTTTGTAGAGAGAAGAACCTTTTGGCCAGTCGAAAGAAGTGGTGAAACAGCCCGCTTCTTGTTGCCTTGTTTAGCCTGCTTAACTTTGGAGGAGTATAGGTTGTGAGATGTGTCAAGATGATGTTCCTCTGTGGAAGTATAAGGAGTGATCGGGTAGGGGAAGGAAGAAGGACCTAGCTTTGCCTCAAAGCCTAGGAGTGAAAAGAATGGACTGTGTTGTCTTGCGGTGTTGTCTCAAGAGTTTAGCTTTAGGTGGATCTTGGAGAGTTTGTGCAGCCATTCGTTTCCTTCGACCTTGCACGCTCGTGCGGCTTGGAGGATTGCCTTGTTGGCAATTTCTGACTGACCGTCCGTCTGAGGGTGGTACGTGGTAGACGGTTCCAACTTGATTCCCTTTCTTGCTGCCCAATCCTTGGAATAGTCTGACATAAAGAGAGTGTCTCGATCAAAAACAATATAATAAGGATATTCGATAACAGAAGTAATGTGTATATCAAAGGTATGAGTGCACTTCTCTGCCATAAGGTTATCTGAAACTAGAATAAGAAACATAAATCCTAATTGTCTACAGACAATCATCCAAAGTCTTACAAAGCAAATCATATGATCGTCTTCCAAAGGAATGTTCGGGTATAAGGTAGAGCAGGAAGTGAAAACAGGAGACATCTTAAGAAAATCCATTCTGATATCCATCCAGGCTCTTGCAGGAATATGTAACATAGTTACTTGTCCTAGTGGTGGCTTGTTGCTATACTTCGTCCATTGAAAGGTATCGCAACTCACCATGTATTCCTTAACGAGCCTTGAAAATAGCTGGCAAATATATTTATCAGTTAACAATTTCAACGTTTTCTCAACTTCGCCATGTGCTGTAGCATCATAAGCTTCCTTGATTGCAGCTTTGAAGTAGTTCTTACCGTTCAAATCGAACGTGCTTGGTAGAACCAGCCTCTATTTTCCTTTCTCATTCTTCTTGTACAAGAACCCGTTGCCCTTGCTTACTCCTTTCTTCCATTCTGGAGCGTTATAGAGCTGGCTCCACATGGGGCATATCCTGATGCATGCAATATAGGCGTCCCTCAATCTATCATCTTTGTCAACGTTGTGGTGAGGCTGAGTATAATGCGGTAATCAGGGTAACTTGGTATATGTACACCGAACAGCCAAAACCAACAAAAGTCGCTGGAATTTTAGTTTCTTTGTTAGAAGTGTTTTTGTTAGGAAGGATCGTTCGAGAGATTCTAGCCCATCATCCGACAACTATCAAACCTCGCAGAGAATCTTCAGGCAACGCTGGCTAGTTTGCCAAATTCGCACACTCTAGCAAGGTTCTTTTTCAAGTATTTTACGTTTTGCAGCAATAAACGTTTCTTCTCTACTTCTATAGAATTCTAGACAATAGGTAAAGACTTCCCGATGTTCATCACTCACGTAATATACGTCAGCAAATGCTACGCGAGTGATACGAATTCCAGAGCTATTACTTGAATCTTACTCTGTTTGTTTCAGTTTCCCACCGTGATTCGGTTATTCTGCTAGTTCTCGACTCTCCACCTCTACACTTAGTTGTTATAGTATCACTATACAAATAGTGGCTTTATCATATTGGTCACTTCGACTGGAGAGCTATTGCTGAAGAATATCCTCATTGCCAGCCAGGAATGTAGGATCTTTCGAGAAAGTCATACAAAACATACTACAGCATGCATAATCGTACAACAAATTTGCATTCATTGTGGGGATCGCAAAACACCCCTTATAGCCATGAATTATATCTATATCGCACCCTCTTCAACACAAGACATTGTGGCTCTTTTGGCGCTCCTTATTGTTTTATTGTTGCCTGCCTTTGTTCTTGTGGGCATCGCCGTAGCACAAATGGCCTTAACAGAACAATTACTTGGTGGCATATCTATTGTATCCTTGGTTGTCTTTGTTATAAAGGTTGGGGAGGGTACTTTTGGAACAAAGGTAATGTTGCACTTAAGAATGGGGCAACAGGCCAAGGGTGGAGAGGGCCATCATCGAAAAAAAGATCGAAGAAAAATCGATAATCGATCTATTAGCAGTTATTACAGAACCAGGAACTATCGAGCCTCAAACAGGCAATCTTTTGGGAATTTTATTCCTTTCGCACTTAATGAACATCGAGAACCTTCTATCTTCTGTCATTCGTATAGTTCTTCTCAGGAAAATTCGGCAACGGACATACAATCTCTAAAAACTCACCAAAAAATATCAGAGCAAGGACAGTCTTCGAGACAAGGTAAGATGGTGGCTAGGGCAGGTCAAACTACTACGAAAGTTGTACCTGTTCAGGCTGGTGCAATGACATCCGCACTCTGTCTTTTCTCTCTACCTCATCAGTTAGGGGCGCCATATTTTGACCGAATTAATATTAATGAATTTTTAACATGTTGGGAGAATCTGACTATGGACTGGACTGACGGACAGCGCATCAAATAGATGCTATTGTACTGTGAGACTACCTTAGGTTTGTATATCCAAGAGTTAGATATATATCGTAACGGTGAGAGTTGAAATGACTTCACTATTGTGCTAAAGTCAGAATTCAGAGAAGATGATTCGTAGCAAATGCGCAATACTGAGATTTATCTTCAGAGTCTAGGTCAAAAGATGAGGAAGTAGAACGATCCTTCCATTGCTGCATATAGAACTTTTATTTTTGAATTTGCGAGCAGATCTAATTTCCTTGTTGCTAAATTAGTAATTAATGAACATACTCGTATAGATTTGTTTTTGCAAGCCATTTCAGACAAAATTGGGGACAAGTTATGCAAGAGATGTAAGATCGATATTGATGATACTAGCTCTACTGGTCATGTGTGGTCGGAACTGAAAAAGGAGGCACTTAACATTTGTACAAAAGACGATTCCTTGATGAGCAAGCTCTGGAAGACCAAGAAGCAACTAGAGACCAGTCCAGTTAAGCCAATTCCCAAGATGCGAGAAGAGGAGCAACCGAGATTAGAAGAGGTCGGTCCTACCTTGTTGAGTAGGGGAAGATTGGGTGGCCTGTTGGACGAAGTCAAGAAGATGATGAAGGACTTGCAACTAACTCAAGTAGAAGGACAGAAAAGATTTGAGAATGAACAAGTCTTTTTAAGGGACGTTTTCACTAAAGTACCTCCACCAGCAACTGCGCATGCTCCTGCACCATACTATCCGCCACGGCAATACGGGAACAGAGAGTACCCCCCAAACCAGGGTGTGCAGATAAACCGTATTCAAGGTTGCTATTGGGACGGGTTAATGCATTGAAAGGAGGAATGCCAGGATCTCAAGCAGCCAATAGCAAGAGGAGAAATTCATCAGAGAGACAGATTCACTTATATGGGTCAACAAGGCATCGGAGATGCCATTCTCGTCCCTATACCGCAAGAGGTAGAATGAAGAATTAAATGGCAAAAAGAGTGGGTACAGGAGCACATGCTAATGAAAGAAGGGAATCTATCTTATGCCCAGACAATGTTTGTTGAGGACTCCAAGGTGGGGGTATCCTGCAACGTAGTCGAAGAAGCTGAAAAGATCAATAGGGAGCCAGTGGTTTATAAGGCTTCAAAGGAACTTGAAGTTGAAGGTGAAGAAAAAAGAGTTAGAGATAGAGGAGATGAGGGGGATAATAATCAACGAACCAAGCAGCTCTTCAATCCAGATAGACCACCTAAGATTCTTAAACGAGGAGAGAAGAATAACAAAGAAAATCAGCCTAAATAAGAGAAGCTATGGAATAGCTTGCGCGGCATGGTTAATATCGCTAAGCTTACAAAAAGGACATTAGACGCACCGGTAACAGGAGTCACTGTTCGAGACCTACTTTCTATGTCACCTGAAATGATCCAACAATGCTTTGGCTTTAAGCAAGTTCTGCCAATCAAGGAACAAGAGGCTCAGGAGGAAGATAAGCCAGACGCAATGGCCTTCACTGTATGATGGAAGGAAGCTCTCTGGAAGTTGTATACTTGTGCTTCACTCAAGTGCAAGAGTCATGTTGAAGAAACTGAATTTGAGATGCTCATAGACCATGAAGCAGAGCTATGTTTAATGTCGAAAGAGGTGTTCGAGGAATTAGACTTGCCTATCGATCTTGCAGTGGACTGGTCAGTAGGAGCAGCAAATAACAAAAGGACGAAGGCTTATGGTATTTGCCATAACGTTGAAGTCACTATTGGAGGAATTGTAACGAGATGTAGGTTCATCGTCCTAGAGAACCTCTCTCAAGACATAATTCTAGAAAGGCTGTAGGAAAGACTAATTAGAGCGAAGCAAAATAATAGGGATGATGGAAGTTGTTATACTACCATTTATAATAAGGGAGGGAATTCAGTCACTTTTTGTTCAGTTCCAGCACATCACGAGAGGAATAGGAGTTAGGCTAGACCGACCAAAGTATATTGGAAGTTAGATAGAAAAAACAAGAAAGAAGGAAGATCTTATCGCTCGCGTAATGGTAAAGAAAAAGGCTACACGAGTGATGCTTGGGAGGAAGTGTGTAAATGGGGACCTAAAGTATTTAGGGTGGAATATTACCCTGAAGTAATATTCCAGAACTACTAAGTACTTTAAAGGCTAAGTGATTGGTTTCTAGTATTGGATTACTAAGTTCTGAGTAAGAGTCCTCATGGGACTAGAATTAACCAGTGGAACTCTTATATTTGTTGTATCTAACTATTCTGGGTCTGTCTTCTCCAGGTCTGATCCCCTTCTCTGGATGCAGACCTTCAGCCCTTAAGTATTATATGCCAAGACTAGCTGTGACTCACTATTGTGGCTGTGCAATAGTAGTGAGTCATACATGATTTGAAATTCATCTTTGACTCATTAAGTAAGTCATAACTTTAGTGTCATACATGAGTCATAGGAAATTATTGAGTCATAGGTGACTCATACTTAGTAAAGAAATTACATGTGATTCTTTTAACATAATCAACCAGGCAGGTTAGTATAACTTAGTAAGAAATTACATAGTAGATGATGGTTCAGGGTAAGTTGTAAAGTAGTGATAGATCAGCATACTGAGAATATCACTTTCTTACAGGAGTAGGTAGAACAGTAGATGTGCGGCAGGTAGGAGAGGGGCAATAAAGGGCGTTAAGGGAGAGATGGGAAATAATGCGTAACAAGACAAACGATCGGTGACCCGAACGATGATGGGTTATAAGAGGGATGATCCATAACAAGAATGAGAATCCGTAACAAGAATGATAATCTGTGACAAGAACGAGAATCCGTGACAAGCACGAGAATCCATAACAAGAATGAGAATCCGTGACAAGAACGAGAATCCATAACAGGGACAATAATTCGTTACAAGAGGAGTGATCAGCGACAAGAGTAGGGATCCGTGACAAGAGGCGTATTCCATGACAATGATAGCATTGTAGGATAAGGACAATACTCTGGCACAAGAGGCATGATCTGGTACAGGATGCACATGACCGGGAAGAAGAGTAATTTGTAGGGAGGAGGAGGGTGCATGAGCGAGGGTAAATGCTATAAGATCGAGTGGGATCAGGGAGCAGTGGAATAAGGACGGAGAACGCAAGTATGTAAGAATTAGAACAATAGGGAATAGGTAGATATGTGATGAAAAACAAATGCATATTCAGAAGGAGTAGGGCAAGGGATAAACAAAAGGACCAAGGAAGTTAGCGTGAGAGCTTGGCGCGGGATCTGTAGATCACCGATTAATCTCTGATTGGGTGCGAGTCAAGTTGGTGCGAAAGCTGACCAAGGTGAGGTGATACCCGAGCGAGTTGTTAGGAGGGGAAACTAGGACCAACTCGACCCGTGGCGAATACTATACAGGATCTCAAACTGGTATCTTGCCAGAGGATGACACTGTGGAACATACCTCAGAACCCGGCAATGCAAACAACGGAGAAGACGATGATGATTATACACCTCCCTTAGAATGAGGCACAACAGCAGGAGGAGGAGATGATGATGGATATGACAGTAGCTCTAGCAGTGGAAGCTCTAGTAGTGGATCGTCAGTCCACAGTCAAAGAAGTATACGCAAACCAAAGAAGATCAAGAAGATCAAGAAACGGACAGATCGTGGTAAGACACCAGAACAACAGCAATGGGAAACGACAACAGGAATAGTGACACCTGAAAAATCATCAAAAATATTTAAACGGATAAAGGGCATTAAAATTGATGCTCCAGAAAATCTCAACAGGGGAGATAAGAAATGGCGAGACTCACAGTATCTTGATACTCTGGTCAATGCGATACATAGATGGTTAAGTATGAAAGGAATAAGATTGGAATCTAGGGAAGGATTGGACTTTATCGGATTCAAACTGCAAGGCAGCGCACTCACTACTTATAACCACCACCTCATTCAGGAAAAAGACAAGGCGTCTTTTTTCAGCTTCATGCTAGTGCTACAGGAATTCCTTATTCCCTCCACTAGCAAGGACCTCCTATGGAAAGATTGGGAGGAGGCATCACCCAACAAGGATGAACGACACATGGGTATTAAAACCTTTGCCAACTGGTTGGAAGAACTTCAGATTAAACTTATCGACAAGAATGGGAACCAATGCATCTCGGAAGAAGTTGAACACAGGAAATTCCTGAACCACCTACCAGATTGCATGGAAACCACCGTGGTTCCCCAAATACTTGATTCTTGGACGTTCAACGACCTGGTCAAGAAAGCGGAATCATATGAGGCTGTACGAAAATATTGGTGTGTCTCAACCACACCCAAACCTGTATGATAGCCAACTACCCCATCAGTTCCGAACTCCAGTCGAAATC
>Ga0307511_10002452_pt1 | contig 19398 bp, 14 predicted proteins | sample 13_EM_MG_FD_200266 | JGI IMG/M metagenome (GOLD analysis project Ga0307511, IMG submission 200266) | Populus trichocarpa ectomycorrhiza microbial communities from riparian zone in the Pacific Northwest, United States - 13_EM | ecosystem: Host-associated > Plants > Roots > Unclassified | place... | reverse complement strand
GGCACCACGGTGGAATCGCTCTCGGGCCTCAAGCCCGCTTTCTCGAAGGACGGCACGGTGACCGCCGGCAACGCCTCCGGCCTCAACGACGGCGCCGCCGCGGTGATCATGATGTCGGCCGACAAGACCAGGGCACTCGGTCTCACGCCTCTGGTGAAAATCCGCGCCTACTCCTCGGCGGGCGTGGACCCGGCGATCATGGGCATGGGGCCGGTGCCGGCCACTCAGCTGTGCCTGAAAAAGGCCGGCTGGACCCACAAGGACCTCGACCTGATGGAAATCAACGAGGCCTTCGCCGCCCAGGCCATCGCGGTGAATAAGGAGATCGGCTGGGACACCAGCAAGATCAACGTGAACGGCGGGGCGATCGCCATCGGCCACCCGATCGGCGCTTCCGGTTGCCGCATCCTGGTCACCCTGATCCACGAGATGATCAAGCGTGACGCCAAGAAGGGCCTGGCGGCGCTGTGCATCGGCGGCGGCATGGGGGTGGCATTGGCGGTCGAGCGCTAGTCCCGCGGCCGTCTCATTCCCGGATGCGGCCCGTCGCTGCAGGCGCCTGTGCGACCTTCAGGCCCAATGACTGAAACCGGCGCCGCGTCTGTCGCTCAAGGGGACGCTGACGATGTCTTGCGGCGGCTGGCCGTGCAACGGGCGGTGCTGGCGCGGCTCGCGCGAGATGCCGCCGCATGGGGGGAGGATTTCGGTGCCGGCCTGCCGGCTTTTCTGGAAGGTGTAAGCCAGGGCCTGACCCTGACTCAGGCGGATTTTTGGCTGGCCCGCGATGACGGGATGGTTCTGGAGCGCCTGGCCTCCCATCCGGCCGCGCCGGGAGAAGCGCCGCGCATCGAGGCGGCGCAAAGCCCGGACTATTTCAGTGCCCTGGCCGCCGGCGACTGGCTGACCGGAGAGGCCGGGCCCGCAACCCAGCGCGACGCGAAGCCTGCCGCGGGAGCGCCCGGTGTGCGGCTGGACATCCCCTGTCGGGTCGGTGGCCGCTTCTACGGCGTACTGTGCGGCGAGGCCGGCCGGTTCGTGGCTTGGAGCGAAGCAGACCGGGAATTCGGGCTCGGTGCGGCCGGCCTGCTGAGCACCGCCGCTGCCATCGGCCATTTGCGCGATGCCGCGGGCGAAGCGCTGCGCACCCGCCAGCGCTATGAGCAATTGCTCGAACTGTTTCCCGATGCTGTGCTGCTTCAGGGCGAGGACGGCGTGCACTACATCAATCCGGCCGGCCTGCGCCTGTTGGGCGCGCGTTCGGCGGGCCAGGTGCTCGGCCTGGACATGAAGCACCTGGTCGCGCCCGGCCAGCAGGAACTGCTGCGCGAGCGCATGCGCCAGCTCAAGAACCAAGGCGGCACGCTGCCGCCGGTGGTGCTGAAGATGCGCCGCTTCGACGGCCAACCGCTCGAAGTGGAGGCACGCTCGGTGCGCCTGCCGCGCGGTGACAGCGGCCTGATGCAGACCATCTACCGCGACCTCACCGAGGTACGGGCGCGTGAGGCCAGTTTGCGCGCGCAGGAACTGCAGTTCCGTACCCTGTTCGAGATGTCGCCGGTGCCGGTGCTGATCCAGGACACTGCGGCGATCCGCCAGGTCAACCCCGCCGGGCTGCGACTGCTCGGGGCGACCAGCGCGGAGCAGGTGGTGGGCAGGCCGTCCTCCGACTTCGTGGCTCCCGGCAGTGTGGCCATGGTGCGCGAGCGCCTGCGGCAGCTGGAGGCCGGCGAGATGCTGGCGCCGCTCGAATACGAGTGCCGGCGTCTGGACGGCGGGATCGTGCCGGTGCAGGTGACCTCCGCCGTGGTCGAGCATTCGCTGGCCTACGCCGGCGGCGTGCTGATCCAGGCGCTGGTGTTCGACCTGTCAGCGCAGCGCGCGGCGGAGGCGGCCCTTAAGGCCAGCGAGGCGCGCTATCGCAAGCTGTTCGAGATGTCGCCCTACGCGGTGCTGCTCCAGGATATCGAGGGGATACGCTACATCAACCCGGCCGGCCTGCGCCTGCTCGGCGCGCAGTCGGCGGAGCAGATCGTCGGCCGCTCGGTGCTGGAGTTCGTCCTGCCGCAATACCATGACGAAGTACGGGCGCGCGCGCGCCTGCGCGGCCGGGAAGGCACTTCCCTGCCGTCGGTGGAGCACGAATTCCGCCGCCTGGACGGCACGGTGGTGCCGGTGGAGATCACTTCGGTCACCATGGAGAGCGCGCAATCCCCGGGCGGATCCAGCCTGGTGCAGACCATCGTGCGCGACCTCTCCGAACGGCGCGCCGTGGAGAGCGCCCTGCGCCGCTTCAACCAGGAACTGGAAGACCAGGTGGCGCTGCGCACCACCGAGCTGGCGCGCGCCAACGGCGACCTGCGCACGGCCCTGTCGATGCAGGGTGCGATTTTCGAGGCGACCGCCGAAGCCATCATGGTGCTGGATCGCGAAGGGCGGCCGGTGCACTTCAACAAGAAGCTGCTCGAACTCTGGGATGTGACGGCCGAGGACCTGCGCGGCGCCGACAGCACCCGGCTGCTGGCGCTGACGCGAGAGCGCATCGTCAGGTCGGTCAGTCGGCTGTTCGATGACGACGCGGTGCTGTCGAATCGCAGCGCGACCCGCGATGTGCTGCTGCTGCGCAACGGCCGCTATATCGAGACCTCGGCCTCGCCGCAGGTGCTCGACGGCCGGGTAGTCGGCCGCGTCTGGAGTTCGCGCGACATCAGCGAGCGGGTGCAGGCGGAACAGGAAGCCCGCGAGCTGAACGCCAGCCTGGAGGAGCGGGTGCGCCAGCGCACCGGCGAACTGGCCGGGGCGAATCGCGAACTGGAGGCGTTCAGCTATTCGATATCGCACGATCTGCGCGCGCCGGTGCGCGCGGTCAGCGGCTTCGCCGGCATCCTCAAATTCGAGCACGGCTATGCGCTCGGGTCCGAGGGCCTGGCCCTGGTCGAGCGGATCCAGAGCGCCGGCGAGCGCATGAACGCGATGATCGAGGGCCTGTTGTCCCTGGCGCGCCTGGGCGACCGCGAACTGCGGCGGCTGGAGGTGGATCTGTGCGTGCTGGCGCGGACGGTGTGGCAGGAGTCGGAGAGCATCGATCCGGGGCGGGACATCGAGTTCCTTCTCGCGCCCGGCCTGCATGCGGTGGGCGACGCGGTCCTGCTGTCCACGCTGCTGCAAAACCTGATCGACAATGCACGCAAGTACAGCCGCGACCGCGCGCCGGCGCGCATCGAGGTCGGCCGCCGCGAGACGCCGCGCGGGACGGCCTTTTTCGTCGGCGACAACGGCGCCGGCTTCGACATGACCCATGCCGACAAGCTGTTCCTGCTGTTCTCGCGCCTGCACAGCGCGGGCGAGTTCGAAGGCACCGGCATCGGCCTGGCGACGGCGCAACGCATCGTGCACCGGCATGGCGGAGAGATCTGGGCCGAGTCATCGCCCGGCGCGGGCGCGACGTTTTACTTCACGCTGCCCTGAAGGCCCGCGAGCTGAAACGCGGCTGGGAAACGCGTAAGGCGCGGCGGCCGCGGGCGGCCGCGCCTGGTCCTGGCTACTTGGCTTTCTTCTTCGCGGCCTTTTTTGCGGCTGACTTGTTTACGGCCGGCTTTTTTGCCGCCGGCTTTTTCGCGGCGGCTTTCTTGGCTGCCTTCTGCGCGGTTTTCTTCGCCGGCTTCTTCGCGGACCCGCCCACTGGCTTGGCGCCGACCAGGATGGCGGCGACGATGCAGGGCTCGTTGCCGCGCACGCTCCAGGAATGGTTGGTGCCGCGCTGGATCAGGATGTCGCCTTCCTTGAGCAGGGTCTCGCCCTTTTCCATGATGGCGTAAATCTCGCCCTTGAGGACGATGATGTAGTCGACTGTCGAAGTCTTGTGCATCATCGGGTCGGCGTTGTGCTTGTCCTTGGCGTGGCCGGCGCCGATCGAGTCGAACGCGGCCTTGGCATCGGCCTTGTCGCGCCAGGCGGAATCCGGCGGGAACTCGACGATGCGCAGGATGCTGCCGGTCTTGGGCGGCTCCAGGCGCACCGGGCGCTTGGCCGCATCCTCCTTGCCTTCGTTGCTGGTCGGCGCGCTCGTGGTCTCCCACAGGTCGGTCAGCGCCAGGCCCGGCATCGAGGCCATCTCCTTGACGTTTTTCGCGAAGCCGTCCTGCAGGAATATCGAGCGGCCGCTCTTGTCGTGGCCGGTGACGACCCGGCGTACTTTCCAGACCATGTTGTCTCCTTGGTTATCTTGGCTATTCGCCGCAAGCCAATCATGCGCCGCCTTTGTGACAGCATCGCGGCTTGACTTGATGCGCCCCCATGCTATCAAATGCACGAGGCCGCGCGGCTGCGTCGCCGCGACGGCAACCCTTATGCGGGAGAAAAGCAAATGAAACTGGTGACGTTCAGGGTGGGCCGCGGCGCAGCGCGCGCGGGCGCCCTGGTGGAGGAGGGGACCCGCGTGCTGGACCTGCAGGCCGCGCACCGCGCGCGCTACGGCAAGAGTTCGCGCCTGCTTGCGAGCGTGATGGCCATCATCGAGGGCGGCGAGGCCGCGCTGGACCTGGCCAATGCGCTGGCGAAGAACCTGCGCCGGATGAAGAGCGCGCTGATCGCGCGCGACGAGGTGGGGCTGATGGCCCCGGTGCCGGAGCCACCGCAGATGCGCGACTTCCTCTGCTTCGAGAAACACCTGATCCAGGGCTTCGACCAGATCCGCCATATTCGCGCGAGCCAGACGCCCGACCCGGCCGCGGCGATGAAGGAGTTCGAGGCCAAGGGCTTGTTCACCGTGCCGAAAGTTTGGTACGAGCGCCCGATCTTCTATCACCCGAGCCGCTTCTGCGTCATCGGCACCGAAGAGGAAGTGCACTGGCCGGCCTACAGCAAGACCATCGACTACGAGCTGGAGTTCGGCTGCTACATCGGCCGCGCAGGGCGCGACATCACGAAAGAAAACGCGCGCGAGCACATCTTCGGCTACACCATCTTCAACGATTTTTCCGCGCGGGATGAGCAGACCATCGACATGGGCGGGCAGCTCGGCCCCGGCAAGGGCAAGGACTTCGATGGCGGCAACGCCATGGGCCCCTGCCTGGTGACCGCCGACGAGCTGACCGACCCCTACAAGCTTGAAATGGTGGTGCGGGTGAACGGCGAGGAACGCGGGCGCGGCAACACGCGCGACATGCACTGGAAGTTCGAGGACTGCATCGCCCATGCCTCGCGTTCCGAGACGCTCCATCCGGGCGAATTCTTCGGCTCCGGCACGGTGGGCGACGGCTGCGGCCTGGAGCACATGCGCTTCATGGAAAAGGGCGACGTGGTCGAGCTGGAAGTCGAGGGTATCGGGATCCTGCGCAACCGGGTGCTTTGAGGGCTGGGCCCGGGTTCACTCCCCTCATGCGCACTCATTCATGTAATAGCCGCTTGAGCACTTTGCCGTTCGGATTGCGCGGCAGGGGCTCGCTGCGCAGGCTGACAAAGTCGGGCACCTTGTAGTCGGCCAGGGTGGCGGCGACATGGCGCCGCACCTCTTCCGCATCGAGCGCACCCTGCGCCACGATGTGCGCGTGCGTTTTTTCGCCCAGCACCGGGTCGGGCACGCCGACCAAGGCAGCTTCGAGTATGGCGGGGTGGGCCACCAGCACGCTCTCGACTTCCGCGCTGTACACCTTGTAGCCGCCGCGGTTGATCATGTCCTTCTTGCGGTCGAACACGCGCACATAGCCTTGCGCATCGATCGAGCCGATGTCGCCCGACTTCCAGTAGCCGGCAATGAACTCGCGCGCGGTGGCCTCCGGGTTGTCCCAGTAGCCCGGCACCACCATCGGCCCGCCGATCCACAGTTCGCCCGGCGCCCCCGGCGGCACTTCAATGCCATCGTCGTCCATCACCCGCACGTCGGCGCAGGGCAGCACCTGGCCGACGCTATCGAGATTGGCGGCTTGCAGGCCCAGGGGCATGCAGGTGGCGGGCGAGGTGGTCTCGGTGGCGCCATAGGCGTTCACGGGTGTGAGATTGGGCAGGCGCGCGGCCAGTTCGGTGATGGTGGGTTCGGGCATCGGCGCGCCGCCGAAGCCGCCGATGCGCCAGGCGGAAAGGTCGTGATGGTCGAACTCGGGGTGGCGCAGCAGCAGGTTGTAGATCGCCGGCACCACCAGGGTGTGGGTGATGCGCTCGCGCGCGGCCAGGGCGAGGAAGTCCGGCGCCTTGAACTCGCGCAGCATCACCACCGTGCCTCCGAGATGGAGCATGGGCAGGAGGATGGCGACCAGGCCGGTGACGTGGCTGATCGGCACCGCCAGCAGCGAACGCTCCTCATGCCCCAGGGCCATCGCATGCCTGAAATGCAGCACCGAGTGGATCAGGTTCAGGTGGGTGAGCACCGCGCCCTTGGGGCGCCCGGTAGTACCCGAGGTGTAGAGAATCACCGCGGGATCTTCTTCGTTGATTGAAGCGGAGGGCGCGGCGCCCGTGCCATCGAGCAAGGCATCGAAACCTTGTGACGACGCCGGGCCGGGCGCGCCGATCACATAGCGTCGGCGCAGGGCCGGCAGGGCCGCGGCGTCGGGCACGCGCGCCGCGTATTCGCCTTCATAAACCAGCATCGCGGCCTGGCACTGCCCCAGCATGTAGGCCAGTTCATCCCGCGAGTTGCGCGTGTTGATCGGCACCACGATGGCGCCCAGGCGCCAGGCCGCCAGGGCGGTGATGACGAACTCGACGCAGTTGCCCGTGTACAGCGCGATGCGCTCGCCCGCGCGCAGGCCATCGCGCGCCAGGCCCGTTGCCGCCTTCTCGCTGGCGGTACCGAGTTCGCGGTAGCTCAGGCACCGCGTTGCCGTCACCAGCGCCGGGGCATCGCCGCGCTGGCACAGCATCGGCGCAAGCAGGACATTGAGATTGGCGGGGCGTTCGGCGAAGCAGCGCAGCAGGCGGGTGCCGTAGTGCGCTTCGACGCGCAGCGCCGGCATGTGGGGAAAGGGAGAGGGCATGTGCATCGCAAGGCGGTGAGGCCATCATCATGCCGTGATGCGGCCCGCGACACATCTTGCGCTGCAACGCGCGGCGCCGGCACGCCGGCGCCATCCTGGCGAACTCAGCCCGCGGGAATGGTGGCCGGCGCCGCCGGTACCGTGCCGCCGCGCAGACGCTGGCGAATGCGGATGTGCAGGTTCACCGCCCAGTCGAGCATGCAGTAGAAGGCGCCGGCCGCCAGCGGCGGGTTCAGCGTATCGAAGGGCGTCCCGCGCACGTGTTCGCGCCAGGTCCAGTTGCCCACCGCCGTGCCGTATAGCTCCATCGCCAGGGCCACCATGAACATGGTGGCGTACAGGCGCTTTTCTGGCGCGAACAGTACGAACGCGGCGAAGATGGCGAACAGCGGCAGGCTGAACCCGTCCATGCCCGTATAGGCGAGCCAGGCGACCACCGGCGCCGACACCAGCAACACGAGGTAGGGGCCGACCGATCCGGCGCGCCTGGGCAGGCGCTCGGCGATCAGCAAGCCGCCGAGGTAGAGCAGCGCATGCCCGGGCGGCACAAACAGGGGCACATTGCCGAACTGGTAGTCGTACAGGCCCCAGATCAGCGAGGCGATGATCTCGCCGCCGCCGGAGATCCACACGCAGGCGATCAGGCGCTCGCCCAGGGCGCGCGGCAGGCGATAGCACAGCAGGCTCAGCTCGGCCCACACCAGCAGGCTGACGATCGCCTGGCCCGCCCAGCCGTGGACGCGGTCGGCCCACAGGCCGGCGACGATGGTGAAGGCAATCAGGGCCACCAGCGCCCAGGGACGCTTGAGCCCGAGAGTCAGGCGTTGCATGCGGAGAGAGGAGGGACGGCGGACAAGCCGTGCATTTTCGCATATGCACCGCACCGAGCCTCGGGCACCAAGCAATGCGCGCGCGGCTACTCGACCAGCACGGCGCGCAGGGCGATCAGGGCGCGCCGCAGGTGGGTCTTGACGGTGCCCAGCGGCAGGCGCGCATGGGCGGCGATCTCGCTGTGGCTCAAGCCCTGGAAAAACGCCAGCGCCAGCAACTGGCGCTGCATCGCCGGCAGGCCGGCAATGGCTTCATGCAGCGCGGTGCCCGATTGCATCGCCGACAGCAGGTCCTGCGGATCGTCGTCGGTGTCGGCGTAGCTGGCCAGGGTTTCCGGTTCGGGGTGGCTGTCGGCCGGGTCCTCGCGGCGCAGGTAATCGAGGGCGCGCGAGCGGGTGATGATCATCATCCAGGCCAGCGGGTGGCCGCGCTCGGCGCTGTAGGTGGCGATGCTTTTCCATACCTGCAGATACACGTCCTCGGCGATCTCCTCGGCAGCCGCCTCGTTGCGCGAGATGCGCAGCGCCAGGCCGTAGACGCGCCCGACGGTCTGCTCATACAGCTTGGCCAGGGCCTTCTCGTCGCGTGACTGGATGCGTTCGAACAGTGCCAGCAGGGGCGCGGCATCCGGCGTTTTTGGGGCGGATTTTTCGATCGCGGCCTTGGCGGTGGCGGCTGTTTTGGAGACCAGGCCCGCCTTTGCGGGTTTGCTGCCTGACGCCTTGTCGTTCTTTGCGGCGGTGGCCGGGCGTCTTGGAGCCCCTTTGGTCTTTTCAGGCATGGCAGGCAGTGTAGCAAAGGCCGTGGCGGACCAAATCCCGCCCTTGCCGCCTTCAAGGGCGGTGCCAAGCCAGGCAGGATTGACGCGCGCGATGGACATCTACTGCTCCGAAAGAGGTGGATTTGCCCTGATTACGCGAGAAAACGAAGAACGGATTTTTACGCCGCTCCATGTGGCTGAGCTACCCGTAAGGTTGTAAATGGTGCATTGCATCATCGATTGCGCGTGCGTGCATGCGCCCTTGTTGGTCTAATTGGGTGGTTGGATATGCAAGATAAAACAAGTCACCCGTACGCCTCGAATCTGTTCCCGCCAGCCGTTCGCACCAGAGGGATGAGATGAAATTCGCCCGCAGCCTGATCATCGGCCTGAGCACTCTGGCCGTGCTGGGCGTCGGCTGGGTATCCGTCGTGCTGGCGCAGGCGCCGATTCCCTACGGTGCGCCGATCACCCTGGAGCAGGCCCGTAAGGCGATCGCTGCCGCCACCGCCGAAGCCCGGCGCAACAACTGGGGTATGGTGGTCGCCGTGGTTGATACCGGCGGCGCGCTGGTCTCGTTCGACCGTATGGACAGCACCCAGACCGGCAGCATCAAGATCGCCATCCAGAAGGCACAATCGGCCGCCGCGTTCCGCCGTTCCACCAAAGTGTTCGAGGACACCCTGGCCTCCGGCGGCGGCGGCTTGCGCATCCTCGGCCTGCCCGGTGCCGTGCCGATCGAGGGCGGCATGCCGATCGTGATCGACGGCAAAATCGTCGGCGCCATTGGTGCCTCGGGCGGTACCGCCCAGCAGGATGGGCTGACCGCGACGGCGGGGCTGAGCGCGCTGCGCTGAGCGCAACTTCTCTGACTTCGGGGGATTCAAAGGGGGCAAGCCCCCTTTGTCGATAACCTGGGGCGTCCACGGGCGCCCTTGTCCATCGTGCCGGCGTCGCGGCTTCAGGGGCCGGCCGGCTTTTCGCTGCGCATGAAGTTCAGCAGATCGTCGAACGGCATGGCGCGCGCATAGAGGTAGCCCTGGCCCTTGTTGCAGCCGTAGGCGGTCAGCGTCACGGCCTGCAATTGCGTTTCGATGCCCTCGGCGGTGACCGGCATCTCCAGGCGCGCGGCCAGGTCGAGCACCGCGCGCACCACCGCCTTGCCGCGCTTGGTGTCCACGCTCTGGGTGAAGGTCTGGTCGATCTTCAGCTCGTGCACCGGCAGGCGCGAGAGCTGCGCCAGCGAAGAATAACCGGTGCCGAAATCGTCGATTGCGAATTCCACGCCGTAGTCGGCCAGCAGGCCGACGATGCGCTCGGCGTTGCCGACGTCTTCCATCAGCATGCTCTCGGTCACTTCCAGGCGCAGGCGCTGCGGCGCCACGCCGACTTCGCGCAGCATGCCGCCCAGGTCCTTGAACAGCTTCAGGTCGCGGAAATCGAGAGCCGACAGGTTGACGTTGAGGCGGAACTCCGGCGCGAGCGTGGTGCCTGCCAGGTCACGGGTCACGCTGGTGAGCACGTAGCGGCTGATCTCGCGGGTCAGGCCAGCTTCCTCGGCCACGCCCAGGAAGCTGCCGGGCATCAGCAGGCCGCGTTCCGGGTGAGCCCAGCGCAGCAGCGCCTCGGCACCCACGGTGGCGCGATCGCCGAGTTGCACAATCGGCTGGTAATGCACCTTCAGTTCGCCGTGGGCGAGGGCGCGGCGCAGCTCATGCTCGGTCTGGATCTGGTTCAGCGGATTGTGCTGGGTGATCTCGGGATGCCAGCCCGAACCGCTGCGCGAGGCGCGCTTGGCGCGGTGGCGCCGCGCATCGGCTTCGCGGATCAGGATTTCCGGCTCGGCGCCGTCGTCCGGGAAGCGCGCCACGCCCAGGCTCGCGGTGAGGCTGAACTCGTAGCCGTTGATGTTGAGGATTTCCTCGACCGAATGGGTGATCGCCGACGTGACCGCGGCGATCTGCGCGTCCCCGCCCGGGATCATCGCCGCGAACTCGTCGCCCGACAGGCGCGCCAGGCGGGCACCGGCGGGCATGTTGCGCACCAGGCGCTGGGTGATGGTCTTGAGCACCAGATCACCGGCCTCGTGGCCCAGGCCGTCGTTGATCAGCTTGAAACGGTTCAGGTCGAACACGCACAGCGCGAAGCCGGGGTGGGTCGGGCCGCCGGCCAGCTTCCACAGACGCTCGACCAGCGCGTAACGGGTGTACAGGCCGGTGAGCGCGTCGCGTTCGGCCACTTCGCGCAGGCGGCTGATCCAGCTCTCGCGGCGCACCCGCTGCGCCATCAGGGCGCCGATCAGGCCGCTCACGGCGGGCAGTTCGTCGTCATAGCGGCGCGTCTGGCGCGACAGGAATTGCAGCACGCCCACGCCTTGCCCGCCCTCGACCACGGTGGGGAAGGTGAAGGCCGAGCGGATGCCGGCCTGGCGGATCAGGTCGGCGGCGGCAAAGCGGTCCTCGGTGGAAATATCGTCCACCCACACCGCGTGGCGCGATTGCAGCACCGCGCCCACCATACCCTCGCCCATCGACAGGGCGCGCCCGCGCTGGTAAGCGGCCAGCGCGCCGAGCGCCTCGTCGGGCAGGTGCCAGACCGCCAGGCAGCGCAGCTGGCGCCCATCCGGGGTGACCAGCCAGCACGAGCCGGTATCCCAGCCCAGCGAAGTGCAGACATTGCGCAGCACCGACTCGTAGGCCGCCTGTGAATCGACATCCTGCAGCAGCGCGTGGCTGACGTGCAGGGCGAGGTCGCGGCGGGCCTGCTCGCGGCGCGCGTCGGTGGTGTCGATGATCAGGCCGTACAGGTCGTTGTCGGCGCCCTGGGTGCGGCGGATCACCACGCGCAGCCAGCGCGTGCCGGTGCCGGGAATCTCGAACACCATCTCCAGGTCGATCTGCAAGCCGGTCTCGTGCAGGCGGGTAAGCGCCGCTTCCAGGCGCTCGCGCTGCTGCGGCTTGGCGTGCACGAACACGGTCTGCAGGCTGCGCGCCGGTGTATTTTCCAGCCCGAGCAGCTGCGAAGCGGAGCGCGACAGGGCAAAGCGCTGCGCCGTATCGATCTTGAAATGGCCGAAGGAGGCGAGCTGCTCCGAGGAATTGAGCTGCTCTTCCAGCGACCGCAGGCGGTTGTTGGTTTGCGCCAGTTCGATCTGCAGGGATTGCGAACGCGCCAGCAATTCCTTGGTATCAGGATGCTCGCCTTCACCTGAGGCAGGCAGGGGCAGGATCTGCGCGGTCTTCATGAACTCGATGGGGCCTGATGCGGTTGCGGGTTCGGGGTAGGCGGTGGTTGCCTTGCCTGAGAAGGTTGCACTCCGGAGGGCACAGCCAAACAAGGCGTCACGACCATAAGCTTACCTGTTTGGCGCAAGCCCGTGGTGACGCGTGGGTGACATGCAGCTTCCACGCCAATCGGCGACGAACCAGGGGGCGCAGCGCGCTGCATCTGGCGCTCCGCCCGGCTGCATCAGTTGGCTGGCGGCGCGTCGCCGGCGGAAGCGGCCTTCAGCGGTGCGGCGGTCTTGGCAGGCGCAGCGGGCTTGGTCGGCGCGGCCTTGTCGGCTTTGTACTTGACCATCACGACCCTGGGCTGGCCCGGCTCGGGAGGCGGATTGCCCAGGGTGGCCAGGCGGGTGCGGCCGGCGGGCTCGCCCTCGCGCGCGGCCTGGCGGTACAGGTCGCCTGCCTTGGACAGGTTGCGCGGCACGCCACGGCCGGTTTCATACAGGTCGCCGAGTGACACCTTTGCATAGGAGTTGCCGTTTTTCGCGGAAGCTTCGAACAAACGCATGGCTTCCTTGTAATCGAACTCTCCCGCGCGGCCATCGCGCATCAGCTTGCCGAGGCGGTGCTGGGCGTCCCAGTTGCCCTGCGCGGCGGCCACGGAATACCAGTCGAGCGCGGTCTGCGGGTCCTTCGGTACGCCGGTGCCATTCTCGAACAGGGCACCGAGACGGGTCTGCGCCGGGGAGAAGCCGATCAGGGCGGCCTGCTCGTAAAGCTCGGCGGCGTGCTTCGGATCTTTCGGCACGCCATTGCCGGTTTCGTAGACTTCACCGAGCTGGGTGGCGGCCAGCGGGTGATTGTGCGCCAGCGCCTTTTCGAACCAGTTGATCGCCTGCTTGATGTCGGCCTTCACGCCATCGCCGCGCAGGTGCATCAGGCCCAGCAGGTATTGCGCTTCGGTGTGGCCGGTGGCGGCGGCGGCGGTGAATTCGCGCACGGCCGCGGCGCCATCCTTTTTCGCCTTGGCGGCCATGCCGCGCAGGAAGGACTGGTCGTCGGGCTTGGTCTTCGGTTCGGCGGGCGCTTCCGGTGCCGTCACGGTGGGAATGGCGGCCGGGGCGGGCCCTTCAGGAGCGGCGGCTTGCGCGAGGGCGGCGCCGCTGCACAGCAGGGCGATCAAGGCCGCGGCGGGCCGCAGGGGTTTACGCTTCATACTGGTTCTCCAAAATGCCCACGCCTTCGATGCCGACGCGGATGGTGCTGCCCGGCTTCATGCTGCCGGCCCCCACCGAGGTGCCGCAGGCGATGATGTCGCCGGGCTCCAGGGTCATGTCGTGTGAGATCAGGCTGACCAGGCGCGCGGGCGAGAAAATCATGTCGCTGACCGGGTAGTCCTGCCTGCCCTGGCCGTTCAGTTCGGCCGTGATGCGCAAGAGCGCCGGGTCGATGCCGGTGGCGATCACCGGGCCGATCGGGCAGAAGGTATCGAAACTCTTGGAGCGCACCCAGTGCTGGAACGAGGGGTCGGCGCGCAGCAGCTCCACCGCGGTGACGTCGTTCAGGCAGGTATAGCCGAACACATAGGACGGTACGTCGGCTTCGCTCACGTCCTTGCAGCGCTTGCCGATCACGATGCCCAGTTCGGCCTCGAAAATCACCTTGCCCTCAAAGCCGGCCGGCTTGCGGATCACCGTGCCGTGGGCGCAGAAGGAATTGTTGCCCTTGAGGAAGTAAAGCGGGTGCTCGGGAATGGTCTGGCCTTCCTTGGCGGCGCGCTCGTGGAAATTGTTCCACAGCGCGGGCATCTTGGAAGGCACGCAGGGCGCAAGCAGCTGCACGTCGGCCAGCTTGAGCATGGCGCCGGTGGCCTTGGGCTCGGCGAACATGTCACCTTCGTGCACTTGGATGGTGTCGCCCGCTAGGCTGCCGAAACCGGTGGCGCCCTGATGGGAATAGCGTAGCCAATTACTCATGATTTTGAGGACAAAGTCTCCGTGACACCGTCCGTTGGGACGGCGCAAGTAATACCCGGGGATTTGCTGCTACGCGACCTTGACGGGGATCTTGAAGTCCGTGATCTTCTTCGACCACTCGGCGGGACCGGTATTGTGTGCCGAAACGCCGGTGGAATCAACCGCCACTGTAACCGGCATGTCGGTTACATCGAATTCGTAGATCGCTTCCATGCCCAGGTCGCCGAAACCGACCACTTTCGAGGTCTTGATCGCCTTCGACACCAAGTAGGCGGCGCCGCCGACAGCCATCAGGTAGGCCGACTTGTGCTTCTTGATCGCCTCGATCGCCACCGGGCCGCGCTCGGCCTTGCCGATCATGGAGATGAGACCGGTCTGCGCCAGCATCATCTCGGTGAACTTGTCCATGCGGGTGGCCGTGGTGGGGCCGGCCGGGCCGACCACTTCGTCGCGCACCGGGTCGACCGGGCCGACGTAGTAGATCACGCGGTTCTTGAAATCGACCGGCAGGGGCTCGCCCTTGGCCAGCATGTCCTGGATGCGCTTGTGCGCGGCATCCCGCCCGGTGAGCATCTTGCCGTTCAGCAACAGGGTCTGGCCCGGCTTCCAGGAGGCGACCTCCGCGGGCGTGAGGGTGTCCAGGTTGACGCGGGTCGACTGCGCCGACGGGGTCCAGGTGACTTTCGGCCAGTCTTCCAGCGACGGCGGGGTAAGCTTGGCCGGGCCGTTGCCGTCGAGCACGAAATGCACGTGGCGGGTGGCGGCGCAGTTGGGGATCATCGCCACCGGCTTGGAGGCGGCGTGGGTCGGGTACTGGGCGATCTTGATGTCCAGCACGGTGGTCAGGCCGCCGAGACCTTGCGCGCCGATGCCCAGGGCGTTGACCTTCTCGAACAGCTCGATGCGCAGTTCCTCGACCTTGTCCTGCGGGCCGCGCTCGAGCAGCTCGTGCATGTCGATCGGCTCCATCAGGATTTCCTTGGCCATCAGCATCGCCTTCTCGGCGGTGCCGCCGATGCCGATGCCCAGCATGCCGGGCGGGCACCAGCCCGCGCCCATGGTCGGCACGGTTTTCAGCACCCAGTCCACCAGGCTGTCGGACGGGTTCATCATCACGAACTTGGATTTATTCTCCGAGCCGCCGCCCTTGGCCGCGACATTCACGTCCACCGTGTCGCCCTGCACCAGTTCGACGTGGAGCACGGCGGGGGAGTTGTCCTTGGTGTTCTTGCGGGTGAATTGTGGGTCGGCCAGCACCGAGCCGCGCAGCACGTTGTCCGGATTCAGGTAGCCGCGGCGCACGCCTTCGTTGACCATCTCCTGTACGCTCATCTTCGTATCGAAGCGCACGTCCATGCCGATCTTCAGGAACACGTTGACGATGCCCGTGTCCTGGCAGATCGGCCGGTGGCCCTCGGCCGACATGCGGCTGTTGGTGAGGATTTGCGCGATCGCGTCTTTCGCCGCCGGGCTCTGCTCGCGGTCGTAGGCGCGCGCCAGGTGGGCGATATAGTCCTTGGGGTGATAGTAGGAAATGAACTGCAGGGCGTCGGCGATCGACTGGATGAAGTCTTCTTGGCTGATCGTGGTCATGATGGCTGGAAGCTGGCTGAGGGGCAGGAAAAGTGCGGGAAGGAATACCGGGAATTCGCGTGCCGGCCCCGGAAAGCCGTGAGGACGGCGGTAAACTCCTGATTTTACGCGACATCCAACCAACGAGACACTTATGGCAGACAAAATCGTGCGCATCGGAGGCGCCTCCGGATTCTGGGGCGACAGCGCGGTCGGCGCGCCCCAGCTGGTGGCGGCCGGCGTGGACTACCTGGTATTCGACTACCTGGCCGAACTCACCATGTCGCTGCTGGTGAATGCGCGGGCCAAGGACCCGGCTTTGGGCTATGCGACTGACTTTGTCGATGTGGCGATGAAGAGTGTGCTGAGGGACGTGGCGGCGAAAAAAATCAAGGTAATTAGCAACGCCGGCGGGGTCAATCCGGCCAGTTGCGCGGCGGCCCTGGGCAAGCTGTGCAACGAGATGGGCGTGAGCCTGAGAATCGCGGTGGTGGAAGGCGACGACGTGCTGGCCCAGGTGCCCGTGCTCAAAGAGGCCGGTGTCAAGGAGATGTTCTCCGGCGCGTCGCTGCCCGAAAAGGTGCTGTCGGCCAATGCCTATCTGGGCGCGCTGCCGGTGGCCAAGGCACTGGAATCAGGCGCCGACGTGGTGATTACCGGCCGCTGCGTGGACAGTGCCGTCACCCTGGGCGCGCTGATGCACGAGTTCGGCTGGCAGGTGGACGACTACGACCGGCTGGCGCAGGGCGGCCTGGCGGGACACGTGATCGAATGCGGCTGCCAGGCGACCGGCGGCCTGTTCACCGACTGGGAAAGCGTACCCGGCTGGGACAACATGGGCTACCCGATCGTCGAGTGCGCGGCCGATGGCAGCTTCATCGTCGCCAAGCCGGCGGACACCGGCGGGCTGATCACCCCGGCCGTGGTGGCCGAGCAGATGCTCTACGAGATCGGCGACCCCGGCGCCTACATCCTCCCTGACGTGGTGTGCGATTTCACCCAGGTGGTGATGACACGGATCGGCGAGAACCGCGTCCGCGTCGCCGGCGCGCGCGGCCGCGCGCCCACCGACACCTACAAGGTCTCGGCAACCTACATGGACGGCTGGCGCGCTCAGGCGCAACTGCTGATCACCGGCATCGACGCGGCGAAAAAGGCGCAGCGCAGCGGCGAGGCGATCCTGGCGCGTACCCGGGCGATCTTCGGGCGCATGAAATTTTCCGACTATCTGGCGACCAACATCGAAGTGCTGGGCGCCGAGCACCAGTACGGCCCGCATGCGCGCACGCGCGCGGTGCGCGAGGCGATTCTGCGGGTGACGGTGCGCCACGAGAATCCGAAGGCGCTCGGCGTCTTCACCCGCGAGGTGGCGCCGGCAGGCACTTCATGGTCACCCGGCACCACCGGCGCGAGCGGCGGTGGGCGCGGCAAGCCGTCGCCCAATGTGCGCCTGTTCTCCTTCCTGCTGCCCAAGAGCGCGGTGCGTGCGCAGGTGAAAATCGGCGGCGAGACCATCGAGGTGGCGATTCCTCCAGGCCGGGCCGGCGACCGGGCGCCGCGCTTCGAGGGGCTGCCCGAGCAAGCGGCGGGTGTGGACAGCGTCGAGGTGCCCCTGATCCAGGTGGCGCACGGCCGCAGCGGCGACAAGGGCAATATCTCCAATATCGGCATCATCGCGCGCAAGCCCGAGTATCTGCCGCTGCTGCGCGCCCAGCTCACGCCCGAGGCCGTGCGCGGCTATCTCGCCCATCTCGTCAGGGGAGAGGCACAGCGTTACGAGCTGCCGGGCATCCACGCCTTCAACTTCGTGCTGCGCGAGGCGCTGGACGGCGGCGGCATGGCGAGCATGCGCGTTGATCCGCTGGGCAAGGGCATGGCACAGATTCTGCTCGACATGCCGGTGCAAGTGCCGCGCGGTTGGGTCCAATAAGTCGGCGGCTACAGTGAACTTGTCATCCATCAAGGGCACTCTGCGCGTGTTTGCTTAAGCTTTGCGCAAAACAAGGGTGGTGCCATGAGCAGTGAAATTGTCGGCCTGGTGCCCGGGCTTTCCGGGCAGGTGGAAGTCGTGGTGGCGCAGGAGCACACCGCGCCGCACGTGGGCAGCGGCCAGGTGCATGTGCTGGCCACGCCGGTGCTGGTGAACCTGCTGGAAGCCGCGGCCCTGGCTGCCGCCGAGCGTTTCGTGCCGGCCGGGCATCAGACCGTGGGCACGCGCCTGGATGTGCAGCATTTCGCCGCCACGCCGATCGGCATGCACGTCACCGCGCACGCCGCGGTCACCGAAGTGAAGGGCCGCGTCATTACCTTCAAGCTGTGGGCCGAGGACGAAGTCGAGCCGATCGGCGGCGGCACGCACGAACGCGTGATCATCAACCTGGAGCGTTTTGATGCGCGCATGCAGGACAAGATCAAGAACCACGTGCCCAGCGTCAAACGCTGAACGTCACCCTCAATCCAGGGTGCGGCGGAAGCGCTTCAGGCCCACGGCCAGCACCACCGCCATGAACACCAGCAGCGGCCAGACCTCGGGGAGGATGTCGGTCCACCCGTTGCCCTTGAGCAAAATGCCGCGCGCCATGCGCAGGAAGTGCGTCAGCGGCAGCAGTTCGCCGATCCACTGCGCCCATCCCGGCATGCCGCGAAACGGGAACATGAAGCCCGACAGCAGGATCGAGGGCAGGAAGAAAAAGAAGGTCATCTGCATCGCCTGCAACTGGTTCTTGGCGACCGCCGAGAAGGTCAGTCCGATCATCAGGTTGGCGGCGATGAACAGCAGCACCACGCCCAGGAGCAGTAGCAGGCTGCCGAGCATCGGCACGCTGAACACGTAGTGCGACAGCAGCAGCACCAGGGCCACCTGGGTCAGGCCGATGAAAATGTAGGGCACGATCTTTCCCGTCATCACTTCCAGCGCGGTGGCCGGGGTGGCGAGCAGGTTTTCCATCGTGCCGCGCTCGGTCTCGCGGGTGATCGCCAGGCCGGTCATCAGCACCATGGTCATGGTCAGGATCACGCCCATCAGGCCGGGGACGATGTTGTACTGCGTGACTGCCTCGGGGTTGTAGCGCGCATGGACGCGGAACTCGAAAGGCGCGGGGACAGCGGCGAGCGGCTGCAGGGAACCGCCCAGGTCGTTCTGCAGCGCGGTTTGCGTCAGGCGATTCAGCGAGGCGATGGCGCTGCCGGTGGCTGCCGGGTCGGTGGCATCGGCTTCGACCAGCACCGCCGGCTTTTCGCCGCGCATCAGGCGCCGCGAAAAATCGCTGGGGATGTTCACCACGAATTGCACCCGGCCCTCGGCCAGCGCGCGCTCGGCGGCATGCTCGTCCGCCAGCTCGCGCTGGAAGTCGAAATAGCTGCTGTTGCCCATCGCGGTGGCGATGCTGCGCGAGAACTCCGAGCGGTCGTGGTCGATGATGGCGGTGGGCAGGTGCTTGGGGTCGGAGTTGATCGCGAAGCCGAACAGCAGCAGTTGCAGCACCGGGATGCCGACGATCATCCCGAAGGTCAGCCGGTCGCGCTTGAGCTGGATGAACTCCTTCTGCACGATGGCGATCCAGCGGGTGAAGGAGAAGATCGTGTTCATGCCTTCTTCTCCGGCGCCGGGTAGCGCGTGTCGCTGCGGTCCATCAGGTTGATGAATACGTCTTCCAGGCCGGGTTCGATCGGCTGCCAATGCGTGTCCGGTTCGGCGGCGCGGAAGGGGGCAATCGCCTGCTCCAGCCGGGCCGCGTCGCGGCCGGTGACGTGCAGCGCGGTGCCGAAGGCGCTCACCTGGCTGATGCCCTCCACGCCTTGCAGCTTGCGCGCGAGGGTGGGCAGGTCCATGCCGGTCGCCTCCCACGCCACCAGGTGCTGGGAATCGATGATCTCCTGCGCCGTTCCTTGCACCATCAACTGGCCGTAGAGGATGTAGGCGAGCTTGTGGCAGCGCGCCGCCTCGTCCATGTAATGCGTGCTCACCAGCACGGTGATGCCGCGCGCGGCCAGGGCGTGGATCTCCTCCCAGAAATCGCGCCGCGCCTTCGGGTCCACCCCCGCCGTCGGCTCATCGAGCAGCA
>Ga0307511_10002451_pt1 | contig 19407 bp, 18 predicted proteins | sample 13_EM_MG_FD_200266 | JGI IMG/M metagenome (GOLD analysis project Ga0307511, IMG submission 200266) | Populus trichocarpa ectomycorrhiza microbial communities from riparian zone in the Pacific Northwest, United States - 13_EM | ecosystem: Host-associated > Plants > Roots > Unclassified | place... | reverse complement strand
CCCCCGGGATGATGACCCTGCCCCTACTGACAAATGCAAGCCCAGCTAGCTCTGCAGACAGTCCAAGCAACTCACCATGCTCCAGCACGAATTCCTTCATCTTTAATGCCCATTGAGGCTTTATGCGAGGTATGTGGTGGGCTAGCGGGTCACTATTCTGGGAAGGTGCAGTAGATGGGTTACTTAATCGGGCCTTTTTTGACAGACCCAGAGATGTGGAAGATGGAAAGAGGTGGGAATGAGGCATGGTGTGTGAGGAATTTTGCAAAACCTACCTACACTACTACTACCTCATCCACTCAAACCATCTCTGGGTTCCTAGGATCTACCCCCCAAACTATCGACAAAAGTCCACCACCACCGTCCTGAAAACCATCCCAGTAAGTCACCATAATCAACCCCCCAGCACCTCCTCCTCAACTGCTCCAACTCCCCCCTCTAGGCATAGACATTACTCCCCCCCATTGTTGGCACTCCACTCACCCTCACGCTCTATACCTACTCCCAAGCTCCACCTCCCGCCTCTCCACTCCACAAGCTTCTCCTCTCTCCCGCCCGTTTCCCAGCAGGATATGGAAGTTGCTGGAAAGATGGGCTGAGTTCCTCACTTCATAGACGGAGGGAGGGGTAGTTGGTGGTGGCTGGTGGACTTTCGTACTATAGGCTGTGTGCAGTGAAAGGGAGGGATGGATGGAGGGAGGGAAGGAGCTTTGTTGAGGTGACAAAGTCCTGCGGTTCAGCTTTTGTTGTCCAGGGATATATATATATATATGCTGGTTAATGAATCCAACCGAGCCTTTGTTTCGCGGGGGTTCCTGTCTCCCTGACTTCTTATGATGTATATGAATTATACTTAGATTGCATAGAATTACATTTAAATTACACTCTAGCACACCAGCTACTCTGAGCTGGAATTATACTGAATTTATACACTCCTTTGTGACGACGACCTATCTACATTTGTGTGATAACCACCGGAAATTGCATATTAATTACATTTGACTTAGTACTAGGTATATAATAAGTATGACATATGTATAGGTATCCTGACCACCAGTCTCTCGCACTATCACAATGTAACGCATACTGCAGAGTGACAATGGGTCAACTAAATTGCAAAACAATTTCATTTCTTTTGAGCCTGCTCTCCCTCCAAGTTCTTACTTAAAACTCATGGTATGGTATAGTATAGCAATCATGCATATCAAAGAAAAATAACCCAACCGTGATATCTAATCCAAATCCCAAAGTCACAAACGATCAGAAAAGGAAACAACGCACAAATATCATCATGATCAAGGAACCATTACTAATCGATCATCGCATCAAGCCAGAACAGGATATCAGGGAAACCCTCAACGCGCATAAACACTATCGTGAGAGGATGCAATGCTATGCAGCCACAATCATGATTTTTTAATAGCATGTCTAATTATCCTCCTCCTCATCCCCCGCTCCCTCCCTATTATCCTTAGTCCTCTTCACCTCTGTTGGGAATGACCCATCAAGGCCTTCCTCACAAGACATCCCCTTCCTAACGGACTCTATCCGCTCCAAGTTCCATCCGCTCCACCATGCCTTCTTTTCTCCCTCAGGATTGGTATCTCGCTGACCGAAAATGACACTGTTGTTCAACACACACTTCCCAGAGGTCCATTTCCACTGCAAGCAAGAACCATTCTTCTGACACGCCTCTCCGCATTTTACTCGATCGTCAATAGCAGCTTTCTCAACCTCAGAGAACTTCAGGTAGTCCTTCCACTTATTCCTCTGTCCCTCATCCTGAATCTTCGGAAGGTCGGCTTCAGTCGGTGGTTTCTCCATGGAAAATCCAGCGGGGTAGTCAGGTCGCTCAAGCCACTTATCGTTTGAAAGGTTATCCCACTGAGGTTCCAAGCTTGTCAAGAATGGCCGTGCGAATCGGTGGTAGAGATCAGAGTAGAGAATGTAACCATCGTTTCGCTTCGTCTCTTTCAAAGTCTTCTCCATATAGCGTTCGAACTCCCAAAGTTCCTGTACATCACCTTGAGTCACGTGATGGAAAGTCAAGATCTTGCTACACCATGTTTTGTCGTCCCAGCGGATTCCGTACCATGGCTCTCCCTGCATGCGGCCGCGCTCGTAGGTCAGCACCACGCCAACTTTGTCCATGACTCTGCTCAAAACATGGTCTCCACAGCAGTGGTTAATAGCATACTCCTCAAATGCGTGTTCGAGCTCAGGGTGGTCGACAACTGCAAGTTTAGCAGCTGCTCCAGAGAGGGCGTATCCGGTGCCACCATGAGCGAACAACTCGTTACCAAGCAAAGTCTGACTCCCAATGTAGAGTGGTTTCGTTGGATCATAGTTGGCATTCAGATAGCGTAAAGTGTTCCCGATAAAGAGGAATGAGTCGGCATCGACGAAGAGATACCATTTCTTATCTGGAAATGCTCGGTAGGTTTGGTAAAGGATCGGAACGTTCTTGTATTTATCCAAGTCCCATCCTCCCTTCAAATCCATCTTCGAAATCTCAACATTGAATGGTCGTGATGAGGGGATTGCCATTTCTTTTTCGGTAAACCCAGGGAAAGGCTTGACCTTCTTTGCGTCCCGATAAATCTGGAACTGCTGGTGCGCATCGCGAAGTTTGGGCCCGACATCCTTGAGACAATCGTGAACGGCAACATTGCCAATGCGTTCCGCAAGGTCCGAGAAGATGAGGTAGTTTGGTGTGAGCGTAGTGGTAGTGACAAGGTGAACCGGGAGACGTTGCCAGACAACCTGGGAACCTGTCTTGATCACAAGGACTGCATCATCAGCACCCTCTGGAGGTGGGAATGGGACGCTATCCGGGTGGTATTCAAGGTCGAACTCAGTTTTCTCTTTCGGTGGTGGTGGTGGGGCGCTGTTAGGGGGGTTATTTGAGGAGGGAGTGTCTGTCGCAGGGGAGTCTATGTACGGCTCCTCAAGCTGTCTCGTTCAAAAGTATTAGTGATGAGTTGCAGTGGGTATAGGGGAAGACGAACGTTTAATTCCGAGTCTGTCCGTCGTGAAAAGCTCCATATGCTCCCAAGAAATAAGATGACACTGGCGATAGCCATGATCCTGATGAACCGCCCGTGGCGATTCTCCAGGAACGGCAAGCATGAGGACAAGCGACCAAGTATACCTCCGCCTCGACGCTTCTCCGCGAAGAAGGGAGTACCCGAGCTCATCCCCATCGGAGAGATCGGGGAGGGGGGCGACAACGACATGCCGTTGTTGATTCTGCTTGTTTATTCTGAAGTCAACCGCTATAAACGTGGGACAGGCAACAAGCGAGAGTTTGTAAGGTTAATTAGAAGTATAACTATGAACGAAGGAATAAGCTTTCCGACACGTTTCTTCGATCGCGTCTCTAGAAGAAGGGCAACCAGAAGGGAGGGTGTTGTTCGTTAGGGGTAAGTAGGAAGCTCAGGATTACCAGCGGCAGTGTGGCTAACGGCAAACAGGGGAAGGTCAGAAAGGATCACTGCACTTAAGTACATACCTAAGTAAATTTAGCAACATGACTCTATCTACCACATATCCATATGTAGTGAGATGACAAGAGTGTGTAACATGCGGTATATAAGCCGGCTATTACTACATAAAAGTATTTATCCTCCATTCCATACGTGTCTTTATAAAGTTTAGAGTTTAGCCCCCTGCGCTTCGCATATATCACTACATATAGTATATTGCCTGGTGCTGTTCACTTCACGTGGGGTGGAGGGGTAGGTACAGTAGGTACATACCTATAGTCTGGTTACATACCTACTGTATTTCGTATTTCTTGGGCATTTTGCCCCCATACAGTACTTTTTATCAGCTTTCTGAGATTGAAGCCGCCACCAGCTATTTGACCAATACCCAGTGTGCGTTGGTTAACGTTTGCTGCAGCTGGCTGTCCCTGCCAACCCGTTTAGTACTGTACATTGAATATTAGTCACACTAAAATAGGTCTTGGTTCGTTTCAGCCTGTCTTTTGTTGTAATGGTTAAAATACAAGTACATGCACATACCGATTCGAAAATCAACCGTAATCGTGCGCAGCTGGTTAGCATGCCTGTAGTGTTTCAGCTAAGTAACGACCAAGTTCCAGAAGCCGAGCGGTCGTACTAGTAGGAACCTAACCGAAGTTTCGGGCCTGACACTTCGGTTGAGCCGCAACACACACAACTAATTAGTCTGGTTCAACTAGTCTGCCACAGCAGCACAACACCACAAGCTTGGCTTGGCTTGGCACGACTACCTCCCCCAATACCCCAATACTTCACCAGGTCTCGCAAACAAAGCCCAAGGCGATGCAGGCGTGTCGTTCATCTTTTCATGTATTGCATGCGCCAGTCGCTTGCTCATCTGCTCCGCTGATTCTCTCCACCGGTCGCTTGCTATCTACCAGCCCCAGAAATACATTCATAATGCCGTCAAGAGCTAAGAAGCGGTACTACGCTGTTGCCAGGGGATTGAAGCCCGGTATATATACTACTTGGGGCGAAGCCGAAAGCCAGGTTTCTGGGGTTGCAAATGCAAAGCATAAGAGCTTCAAAACATTGCCGGAGGCAGAAGCTTTCCTGGAGATGAATGGGGTTGGTTGGTTATCATTCTCCTAGCTCCCGTGCCCGGTGATCACGGATCCCAATTGCTGACATGGGCTTTGTGTAGTGGATCTAACGGAGGTCAGTGACACGGCTGTAGTCTTGGGCACGATTTCCACGAGGCAGCCTGCGCGGGATCTGCCGAATGAGCCTACGAGGCAACCCAAGCGGGATCTGTCGAAACATAGCGACATGAATGTCCACGAGTCGATGAGGCAACCCAAGCGGCAGCGTAGCGATGAATTTGAGTTTTCCACCGACAGTGAAAATGGAGGAGTCCCCTTAGATCCCGCGCTACATCCCGCTACTCCACCACCATCATACTCGGAGACTATTGGTATAACATCGAGTCCAGAGGAGACATCTCGGCACTTCACAAGTGCAGGCTTGGATTCAAGGGACAGTGAGCTACTGGGTGTATACAATCGAATATTCCCAGGAGCTGTCAGTGGAGAAGACTTTGTAGCATTTTCCCAGCCCGAGGAATTAGAGCCAAAGCCAGAGCCGGAGACTTGGAGCCCACCGCCTCCTCCAGAACAAGCCCTCTCTGTTGAGCAGGATAGGATTTTTCAGAGAATATTGGCGGGCAAAAATACATTTTTTACAGGTCCTGCAGGGTCGGGAAAGTCTTTGATTGTCGCTCATCTCAAGCATGCGTTTGATTATCCGCCTACTCCAGAGAACTTCGATAAAACGGGAGATAAGCGGGAGTCGTGGTGTCTAGGGAGGAGAAGACGTTATGCTGTCACCGCGCCAACCGGAATTGCTGCTGTTCTTATAGGGGGATCAACTATTCACTCATGGTCTGGAGTAGGGCTTGGCAAGAGCGGCATTACATACTATTTATCCGCATTTCGCCCTCCTCCAGACGGCGGAAAGGCGGATCAAAGGGTCAAGCCGTGGCTCTCAACCGATGTGCTCATACTGGACGAGGTTTCCATGTTAAATCCGGACCTTTTAGAGCTGCTGAATGCAATCGGCAAGCATGTGAGAAAGGAGCCATATAAGCCCTTCGGGGGCATACAAGTGATTTGCTCTGGTGACTTTTTCCAACTCCCGCCGGTGGAGCCGGAGAATATGCGCAAGTGCGCAGCATGTGGTGTGTGATGCCCTATTCCCATTCGTCATTAGGGGTTGGCTCGTGTGGGGGGTAGTGGGGTAATGCTAGCCTCTTTTGGAGGGTGTTTTAACACGTACTTGTGGGGACCGTTATATCGTTGGCGATATACAGTTCAACTGCGCATGAATTCACTTTCTCTAGGAGTACAGTATAGTCATGAAGCTGATCCTGAAAATATATACAGGCAACTCACTACCATCAGTGGAAGAACGAAAATACTTGTCTACCTCAGATCCTGTCGTTATCGAGAAACTGGAGGAACGAGACCATGCCGCGCTAGGAATTAATCCTGCACGCTGGATGAGATGCAATGCTCAGCTCAGGCGAAGACGAACGCCGCCCACCACTTGTGGTGCACTATGGAACGACACCATACAATATGCCTTTCAGACCCGCGCATGGCAGGAGTTAGGATTTAATAACCAGGATCAGTCATTTCTACTGACGCAGATTTTTCGTCAAAAGGACCAAGAGTGGATTGATATCTTGAACAGATTAAAGCTAGGGAATTTAAACCCCTACACTATAGAGTATATGAAAAAACTGAAACGGCCACTGTTCCCCGAGGGGGGTATAATTCCGACGAAATTATATACGCATCGCAATGATGCGGATTATGAAAATAGCAGGGAATTCAACAAATTGAATGCTAAGGTGTACACATTTGGGGCGATTGATAACGGAGAAATTGATTTTGAGGACCGTGATCCTCCTAGAATTCGTCAGATGAATGGGCGGGAACTTGGAGAGGAAAAGTTTTTTAACGACCTCCAATGTCCAAGAGAGTTGCAACTTAAATTTGGTGCACAGGTTATGCTTCTTTCAAATTTGGAACCTCTGGCAGGACTTGTGAATGGTTCGCGAGGTATTGTCAAAGGGTATCGACCTGTTGATAGACAGACGTTCGTAGCTCTATTTGCGTCCAAGACAAGAACAGCGTCTACAAAGAAAATCCTCTCCCCAGTGGACGACGACGAAGATGACGACCCTGCAGGTTCAATAAATAAATACCGCAAGAAAGTCTCAGAGATTGAACAAAAGAAACAACAAGAGGACTCTGCGAAATTCCTTTTCGACCGCCTCCTTTTTCAGCAGCGCGAGAATGGTCCCCCAAGTGGCAGCAAATCAACAAGCACTGAACGCAGGGAACTAACCGTGGAACTTCCCATGGTCCTATTTTCACCCATTAAATCATCCTCAGCTGCACCAACCCCAACTAATCCGATCGTCATCCCCCCTGTGTTGTGGGACTACACAATGAACAAGTGGAATCAAAAAGACGGGGCGATGAAGGTTACTCTTTCGCGAATTCAGATTCCATTGGGGTTGGCTTGGGCAACAACCATTCACAAAAGCCAGGGAATGACACTCGATTGGGTGAGTGTCAATTATCAGAAGGCATTTGCTCCAGGACAGGCATATGTTGGGTTGAGTAGATGTATAAGCCCGATGGGGCTGCAGATCCTCGGGGCTCTCGGCAGTGGCGACAGGAAGTTGGAGGATGTGTTTACAGTTGATCCGAGGGTGAAGGCATTCTATAAGGGGATGGGCATGGATGTATCAGGGTAACTAGTGGGAGTACCCATTGGAATCTCATAGAGGGCGTTTTTTTGAGCACATAAATGAACCTGAATGACTCTTGGTGTTGGTTTACGATTGGATGTTTATGACGTGGTGTTATATGTTTTTGTATCTTGGACCTTTTTTTAGTTCTACTTGCTTTCCTTCTGTGCCTGTCTCATTTTTACAGCGCAATTTCGGCCTTCTTAGTTTGGGGCATCGTCAGAATTACGTGCACGATTGGGTCGTTTTTGGACTACGCACTAGTACCTAGTGAAGATCATGCTATTTTTTTGGATTCTTCACCCAACGCTTCCTAGTGGCATGCTTACCATCCGTGTTGCTAAGGAACCGGGTGGGGATGGGAAGTTACCCTGAACTGATTTAGATTTTACTGCTGCAATAAACTTCACCTCTGGCACTCTAGGGGATGTATAGTTCATTGCAAAAGCAAAAGCAGAAGTTAGTTGTTCTCCTCACCCTCACCACCCTTACCACCCTTACATACCGGCCACAGCCCATTGCGTATACCCACCATCCCTCCTCACTTCAAGATCAAACGCTCAACGCTCAACGCTCATTTCTTTCCCAGCCTTCGCTTGTGCCACATCTTTGTGTAGGCTAAATGCCGAGAGGTGCTATAATTATAATTATATAGCTCTCCGGGGGCAGGTAGGGATTCATAGGCCCCTGTTATGATTGCTGCGGGGCGTGGTTGTAGACCTAGCGTTGTGTTAACGTCGTTAGTATCTGGAAGGCAAGGGGAGGAAGTTGTGCGGGGGGGAGCAACCTTCGGCTGGGAATTATATTAATCTTCATGTATATAATTCTAATATCGAATTTGCAGACAGACATGCATTGCTCATCCTCTCTCCGGAAAATTCTCAAAAAAGGACTACCTGTTGGGGACGTAGGTATCTTACCTCTTTCTCCTGTGCAACTAACCGCTTAAATACATGTACATATATCCAGAACCTGAACATAGCCTTTACATACATGGAGTGCGCCTCACGGGTTACATCCTAGGCTCCCTTAGCCCCGATCTGATCTTATGTAGTACTTATAAACTCGTCTGTAGCCTAGCCTGGCCTGGTACCTGAGCCTGGTTTTTCAATACATATTGATGAACTGTCTATCTTGACAATATCTGCCTAGTCCGAGGCCGAGCTGGCTTAAATAATGTGTTCACCTGGAACCTAAGCCCTTGGAAGAAGCCCTTGCGGTATTCCAAATAGGCATGTGACTACATGCAAAGTTGTCTGGTACAGTATGAGTCTAGCGGTGCTGCTCCTAGGTACCGGGACCCATGTCATCACATTAATTTACACACAGTTCACCATCGTGGGCAAGGTCTTGGTTAATGTGTTGCTGCGCCAAATGCATCGGATCAAATGTTTGCTGTTGTGAGGCACAAGGGCTTAGGGTTGTTTACGCACAGTAGCTTGCACTATAGTATGAAAGGGTCTTTAGAAGGGCCGGTCCCGATGTGGCCCGTGCTGTCGATGCGTATATAGTATGTTCCAAATTCGAATCACGAAATTACTTATCAACTATATACATATGTACTGCACCTAAATATAGTATAGTATAGTACAGTGCCTCGATTGTAATCTGAATTCAAACGATAGTCGACCTTTGATCTATATGTGCGCCGTTGTTTGTAGCGACCTAGATTGACCCGCTGATCTACAGAACATGTACACCAACTTTCTACGTATAGTTATGTACCTCTTCTGCCCGAGTGGTGCCCGATGACCTCCCAGCTCCCAATATTGTCACTACCGCCGGGCCAGAACGAGCTACTGCTACAGCTCCAGTACTGGTAGCCTTCGCAACGGGCGGGCCAGGCCAGCCACAGCAATGGCCCGAGGCGGCCTAGATGGGTATGGCTCAGCCAAGGCCTCGCCTGAGTGATCAGGCAGTCTTGGACCGCCTGGGCCGGCCTGCATAGTCTGGGGGCCGCCCCAGGCCAATACTTCCTCCGCCGGGGCCGGTCCAGGCTGTTTCAGGCCAGCATGGATCTTGGCCTCGGGCCAGGCCTCCGGCGGCCTGTATGGTAGCTTGGCCGGTGGAGAACACTGAACCAGATGCACAAAGCAAAATTACACTGATATTTATGGTAGGGGGTACCGTTGCCCTTACAGACGAACCTCTATAATAGCATACGGTACCCTCGGGGCTGGAGAATCTTATGTATGTTGACAGGTTATGCATTTATAGAGGTCGGTGGACTGGGTCACGCCAGGTACCAATAGTGATAACTAAGGCAATATATATAGAGAGAGTATACAGCTAGGTGGCAAAAAATATCATAACCCACCCTGCATAAAGAGGCCCAAACACTGCATATTGGCTAATTTTGTATGGGTTAGGAGCAAGACTTACATTGCATATTTATGCAGGGTATGATAATTTTTGCCACCGGACTATAGATACATGCAACCTCAACACAATCAATTCAAGAGGGCCCCCCGCTGCTTCTCCTGCTGTCGCTGTTTTTCCTACTCTCGCTACTCGTGCCGGCAGAGAATGCCCCGACCAGCAGGACTAGCCCCTATGCCACTACTTATGCAGTTTAATTCTTAGCATCTACCAGGTTTGGGGCCGGCAAATCGCTATGCATGCTATTACAGAGGTAGGCTATTATCACCATAGTCCCGAGCATGGGACCGGACCATTCTGTGCAAGTTGACAGGTTATGCAATTATAGAGGATGCAATTATAGAGGATGCAATTATAGAGCTCCGTCTGTACAATCGCAGATTCCAACCCAAATGGGTTTTTTTAATTGTGCCACAGCTAGGTTCAGAAAGTCATCATCAGCCGGCTCATGCGCGTGAATTCCTCAGTGACTTTTGATTGTCCTACTGGGGCTCCCAGGCACTACGTAGGCCATTACCGGCAATTCTTTCTTGTGTGTGTGCCTCGAGGGCCTTGGAGTGGGTGGGATGGCATCTCGCTGAAGAAGTTGGGGTTGCAAAAGCTTGGCCTCAACCCCAGAGGGGGCCCAAGAAAGTCAGAAGAATATTTGCAGAACTGTTTAATCGCTTTCACCAAGGACCAGACCTACAAATACTGAAAGATATCTAGAAACTGTCTCCGCAGGCAATGCAGGAGAAGTATGGAAGCAGGAAGGTTTACTCGTTGATATACTAGCTTCGGGGGTTATGCTTTTGTCTATCTGCTCAAACTATATTTTCGTTATATCCTGAAGGACATAATTCAAGAGATATACTGTACCATGATATACCATCTCGACTCTACATGAAACAACTCCTTGCTACTTGCGTATAGCTGTTTCATCTCGAGAAGAGTCTCGTTTCAATGTAAACAATTTCTATAGGACGGGCGATTTTCTTATTCTAGTGTTCGGGAACTTTATACTGTCCCGTAGATTTACTACACGAACCCAAAGTTAATTGGGTATGGAGACCGAGGGCAGAGGGTGGAATTTTAAGTGCTAGTATTTAAAAAGCTCATGCCACAGGAGACGAGGAGTATTGCAACTGACGAGTGGAATTGTAGAGAACAAGTAGTATGTAAACAGGATTAGATGAGTAACGAATCATGACAATTGGCGAGAACGGAACCACGATAAAAACGAGCATGATAATAGTAGATGCTTATGGAGAAGAAGTAGTAAGAAAATACTCCAATTTCACACCATGATAAAGTATACCATTGCCCTAAGGATGATAGGTTTGGAAATCGGACATAAGAGTACATACTGTTGCAAACTTGCCATGAAGAGGTTAGTTCGTATCACACCTGCAACCAACCATGGATAGATCAGTTATGGTTACATTGGGATTGAGATGCAAATTGGTCACTAACTCATACAAGATACATGTATGGTGATGGGGCTGATTAGTACTGTTTGCGTGAGCATAGGGAGAGGGTATCATGCTCCATAATCCTGTTTTACCCAAGAACGGTCGGGCACAGCCCCTAGTTGCCGGATTCGTTGGTTGAAAAACTGGGGGATGAAGTTAATTTATCTAACTGTACTCTAATCAGGTTCTGTGTGGTTGCAAACAGCCCGATCTTCTCCCTATTGAGGCTTCGGGGTAAACCCCCTTTGTGAAAGCGGAGCTTCTTAGTATGGGTGTTGTGCCAACCAGACTAGTAAAGTCAGTGCCAGCCAGCCAGACTAGTAAGCTCAATGATAGCTTCCAAGATCTGATAATGCTGACCTTATCATCATTGGTACTTAGGGGTTATCATATCAAATCTACTTCTATGACTCCTTCTCGAGACCAACCCCGCCTATTCTTCATGGTATTGCTGGCATTATCAGATTTTAGAATCTGCCAGCGGCTCAGGCAGCCGCTTTTGGGGGGGAGAAGTGGGTCCCAATTGCAGAATCTGACTAGGGTACACAAAATTTTATCCTTTGCTAGTAGTGAACTAGTTTAGTGGTGTAGTATTATCAGATTTTAATATTCGCCACCGGCGTTGACTTCCGGGGAGATAATGGGGGACACGACTAAAGCCTGAAAGAACCAGACTAGTAAAGTCAATGGTAGCTTCCAAGATCCGATAATGCTGACCTTATCATCACTGGGCTGGTGAGGGGTTGTCCTATCAAATCTGGGTGCGCCGCTGATTTTATGAGCAGTGTGCGCTAGGCAGACCAAACCATACCACTAGGCTATGGTATCGCTTGCTGAGTTTAGTTCAAGCCATATTTTCCCACATATTGCGCTGGTATGTGCACAATATCTATTGAGGTTCATGTCGTGGCCAATGAAGGATCACGTCACCTCTCGCTAACCAATACATGACTCTATATCACTTCTACTTGAATAACTCTCAAAGGCGTGATAGAACTATAATTTTCTCACTTGATACAGTTCAATAATAATCCTCTGAACCCCCTCTACAACAATAAAAACGTCCCGATCATTTTATTATTGGCAAACCATACTATTGGCGTGGGTATCGTTTGCTATTGGGTTGCTAGGTGTGTTGCTTGTAGATCTACTTCCAGTTGTAGCGTCCCTATTATATAGAGAGTACTACCTACATCCGTACGCCCTCAACTAAATCTATATACATGAAAATCAGGTTTTGCAAGTACTAGTAGGTGATTGTGCTAGAGTTACGTGTGTGGCGTACAACAGTTAGATGCCATTGCCAAAAAATGTTAGGGGCATAGCCAAACTAATGGGGGTAAAGGAAGGAAGGAAGCAGTCTTTCAGGCTTTAGTCGTGTCCCCCATTACCCCCCCGTCGGTAGTAAAAGCCGCCGGCGAATATTAAAATCTGATAATACTTGCAAGCATCACTAAACTAGTACTACTAAATAAAATGTTATGTATCCTAATCGGATTCTGCGATTGGGACCCACTTTTCCCCCGAAGCGGCTGCCTGAGCCGCTGGCAGATTCTAAAATCTGGTAATACTAGTCTGGTTTGATAATACCAACAATACCATGAAGGATTAGGGGAAGAGCTGGTGAGGTAATTGCAAAACCTGATTACAGTCCTCATAGAGGCTCGCTCTATATAGTAGCGAGTAGAGGCCTGTACCGGTATTCTGTACAATATTCCTGATTCACATATTACTGCATCTTTATCTTATTGGGTGAAGTGACTCTTGATCGACCACACATTTATGAGCCCGGTGCATAGCCAGGAATAAATATATTCACCCGATGACAGAAGATACCCAATTGTCAGAAGATACTCCAATGCAGGCAGCGCCTTCGCCCACATTCAATCTCCCTGTTCGAGAAACTCCAGTCGCTGCTGGAGCTCTTCATCAACCAGCCGCCGATGGAGCACAAGATGAACCCTCATCAATCCAAAAATCTTTTGCACTTCCGAAGTATTTCAAGCCAGCTACAGTTAAGCTGGATAACATTGAACTTTTGGAAGGGCAGCACAATTACGAGGATTGGGCATCTCAGATTGCAATGGTCTTTGATGCAATGAGCGTTCATGACATTGTGATAGAGGGAGTTGAACCCAGTGCGAATGCATCTCCTTCTGAACTGCAAGGATATCAAGCCCTGTCAAATAATGCGTTGCTAATTCTCATACAAGTCATTAGCAAGCCTATCTTGAAGAAGGTATCCAAATACAAATCGCCACATGCGATCTGGAAATACCTGAAGGAGACTTACTACCGTGATTCAGCTCTTTCATTCGTTCTTCAAGTTGCAGGTTTATGTCTCCTCTCTACAAAATTTGAGAAAGGTAAACCTGTGTCAGAACTCATAGACAAATTTGATGATCAATGGAACCGGGTTTATGAGATGACAACGGGGTCTGACCCCTATCATCAGAAGGTTAGAGCATTTTTAGAGGAAGATTATGTAAAGCGGGATTTCCTTCTGGCTGCTTTAAGTGAACATTATCCCAATCTTGTGGCTAATCTCACCACCAAGGTTGATTTAACCTATGCGGAAGCCAGACACCACTTAAATAGTCTATCTTCTAATAACCAGTTGGGGGACAAAAGTACTGGTACTACTACTACCACTGCTACCACATCCGGCACAACCCTTGTTACCGGAAATAACAAGCAAACTCGTCGGCGTTCACGGTGGCAGCCAAAAGGATCAGAGCACACCTCCAGTCAACCACCCTCTACAAATACCAAAGTCTGCACGTATTGCAAACGTTACGGCGGTACTGCAGAAGGACATCTTTGGCAAGACTGCAGGAAGCTCAAGTGTAACCAAAAGCGCAAGCGAAATGCAGCTCCAAATTACCAACAAACGTAAGATTCCTCTACTTCCAGTGGCATCGTTGTTCGTGCACTAGTTACTTCACAAACTATCGTGCAAAATACTTCTCTATCTCCAATGGATATTGACCTCCCGAGAAATGTGAGCACTCACATACATACCTAGAAATTTGATACTTGTGCAAGTACTAATATGACATCGGATATAGGACCCTTTGAACACCTTAAACCGCATAACGGTGGAAGTAGGAGGGGATACTACTCTTCCGTCTGAGAGCATAGGCAGTGTGTTATTAAATGCTGCCCTCCCTACCCAATAGTTCACATAAACTTTTGCGTTTAAAGTCTGTTCTATATATTCCTTCCTTATGTCATTCATTGGTATCTTGGAGAGTGTTATCTGAAAAGGGTTATGTGATGACTGCGCCTAGGAAAACTTCTGTTGTATCTAAAGACAATTATCCTCTCTTCATGACTGAGTTTATCGGAGACCTCCATTTATATGCGAGAAGACAGCGTGAGATCCGAGAATCAGTGACAAGAGCAAGCACATTGATATCGCTTACCACCATGTCAGAGGCTTGGTTGAGAAAGATAGCAATATCAACTAAAGAAATCACAAATCTATTTATCAATCTTATGCAGGAATGGAAAATCTGCTTGTCAGTTCCTGCGTCCTAGTTGGGGCGTACGTAATTACTTTATGCGTGGGTGGAGGGGAGGTGGAGAATAGTTTCGTTGGCACTAGTACTGCCAGAAACGAATTTTACTTTGATTTTCCTCCGTGAGCCCACTTCCTAGGCGGGCCTAGGTGGTAATTTATACATCCCATTTATTCCTGCGTATCTTATTATTTACCTGCAAACACTTCGATATCCATGCATATCCCCCCCCACCCCCCTCAACTGCGGCCCCTCCACCTCTTCCTTCACCCGTTTCGCCGCCCCTTCCTCCACAGGCATCCCCGCCACCTCCTCAACAGCCTTGACTAACAACTCAAATGCCCTCCTCACAAACCTCTCCTCTGCATTTGGTGACCCCGTAACCACTCTAATTGCGTACATCCCTCCCAGAACAGTACTCGTCAGATACACCTCCCCGCCTGCATTAACCTTCTCATACACCTCCTTCGTCAGTCCATTCGCCCTCTTACTCCTCTCCTCCTCCTCCCCCACCTCAACTCTACCCGCATCCCCCCTCACCCGAAACACCGTAAGTCCAAACCTAGGCTCAGCCACAACCTCAAAAAGATCTTCTCGTCCTCTGACCATCCTCGTAAATGCCTCCCCTATAGATATTGTATGATACAAATGCTTCTGCATCCCCACAACGCCATAACTCCTCATCACAAACCAGATCTTCAACGCCCTAAACCTCCTTCCTAGAGGGATCTGCCAGTCCCTATAATCAGTCACCAGCCCCGTTTCCGAGAACTCGTTGCGTAGATAGGATGGTGTGATGCTGAGTGCGTCGAGAAGTGGTTTTCGGGACTTGACAAATAAGCAGGAGGCGTCGAAGGGAACGAGGAGCCATTTGTGCATGTTCATGTCGAAGGAGTCGAAGTGCGAGAATGAGGTGGTGAGGTGTTTATATTCAGGTAGGATAAGGGCAGCGCCAGCGTAGGCTGCGTCGACGTGAACCCAGAGGTTGGGGTTTTCTTGTGCGACGGTTGCGATTTCGTCGAAAGCGTCGATAGCACAAGTCGAGGTAGTTCCTGTGCAATATCCACAATTAGTATCCTAATTCTATCTTTCGAGCTTTAATTACTCCCCATTGCGGCAGGATGAATTGGAAAGACAAACCCAGTGTACAGGTCAAATAGAATGGCTCCAACCCCTCCTCCCTCAACTCCCTAATCTTCTTCCTCAAAGCTTCCCCCGTCAATTTATACTCTCCATCGACCTCCACTGTCGCAAACCTCGTTCCCGCAATCAATGCCGCCTTCTGAGTACTGCTATGCGCCTGCGTACTCCCTAACGCCACAAGCTTACTCCTTTTCTCCGCAATAATCCTCTCTCTCTCCTTCTCATCCGTTACTCCCTCAGCACACTGACTCAAATACCTATCCCTCGCTGCAACCAACACAGTCACAATTGCCTCCGACGCAGAGCCCTGGATAACCCCGCCACCGCCGTTTGGTGAAGTAGAGAGATAACAGGGTGGAAGGTTGAGTAGGTTGCAAAGCCAGTCAAGGATGACGGTTTCCAGCTCGGTGACGGCGGGGGAGCAGATCCAGTTAAACGCAGCACAGGTGAATGCGGAAGAGTACAGTTCACCGAGCATGCCGGGGTAGGTGGTGTTGGCGGGGAAGAAGGCCAGGAAGTTTGGAGATTGCCTGCGCGAGGCATTTCAGTAAATCAAACTCCCTTCAATCTCCAGAGAGTCGTGGGCGCTCACCAGTGCGTCAAACCAGGCATAATCTTGTCTGTCAAGTCTTTCTGTATCACATCCCATGCCTCTCCTTCCTGTGGGGGTGCATCCGGTAACAGCGGTCTCAGATAACCAGGTTGAATCTCCGGCGTAACTCTGCGTCCCTCAATAGTCTCATAGTAATCAATGACTGCACAATGGAGCTCCAGCATCAGCTTTCCTGGTCGCGACACCAACACGCATGCATGCAGCAACTCACTCTGCTCAACAGCCTTATGCGCCGCCTCTCTAAACTCCTGCGAATTCATCCCTGCACCCATTTTTCTATCTATTGCGTATCCTCTGTATCCTCTAGCACTGCGCTGGGGTATCAAATGCAATTGGGTCTGTAAATTCCGTCCAAATCGCAAGTATCGCATGAGAGAAAAGCTTTGGTGGGGGTTAAACATTTCGCCGGTGTTGAATTCGCTTATAAACAACCGTTACCCTAGCTCTTGCTCTACGACACCAGCATTTCCTCGAGTCCCGGAGTCCGACATCAGCATCTGCGAACGTATTATTAGCCCCATGGCCACGAGAGTTAAAAACCCCTGCTATCTAGCCCTATCCAGGTAACCTTCCGAGAAAACCACTTTCAAACGACTTTACTCCTAGACTTCCTAGGCAGCAGCATTGCGGGCAGGGTTGAAGACTGGACGTTCAATTTGTAATGGATATTTACGGAGTATAAATTATAGGTAAATGCAGCGCTAGATAGCCCTATAGCTGCCGGCTAAGTCCGGGATCCAATGTAAAAAACGTGACCTGACTGGGTCGCCTACGAACTTCATATTCCCTGGCTTGTAATAAAGTATGAATGCTGTTGCTGATATCCCACTAAAAAATGGTACCTTCAAATCTCCCAAAACTACCCACGCATGAGTCCTATTGCTGGTACATCGCACGCATTTCCCTTGTTCCCTTTAAGAATTGCGAGCATTTCCATATAGTATCAGTTTAGCACCCGGCACACCACTGACATCTCCGGTGAATTCAGTGTATCGGGTTCCCAATCCCCAACTGCCCCATACTTGGGAAATAACCATACGTGCAAATAAATTATAACAACCCAACATACAGTCCCATTCAGGAACTGTCCGAGATGCATAAATGAGGGCGTGCATAACCGGTTGACGTGGACTGCATAAATGGGCTATTTTTGCCTATGCCAAACAGAGCGATGTCAACAATTCACGTTATGACTTCCGGACATCTCAGCTGGCCTCGTGCTGCCTAGAATATGCAAAATAGCTGATTTATGCAACCTACCTGAACCGGTTATGCACGCCCCCATTTATGCATCCCGGACAGTTCCTGAATGGGACTATATATGGGGAGGAGGGGGTTCTGATAGTTTGATTGGCAACGGGTGGAGCAATACAAGTATGCATTGCATTCAAAACCGTAATCTCAATATCCTCTTCCATAGACTCTTGAGTTGCATCTTAATCTCTAATGAGATTGCTCATCGCGACATCGATACAATACTGTCTCTTTATCCTTATGCGTAATTTCAAAATGGAAGTTCTCTTGCACAGTCCTGTACATTTTTTTTCAACGCATTCCACGTTGGAAAGAGCTGGCCAAGGACCGGTGGTGGTAATAGTTGAGATAATGTTGACATTATAGCCTCCGTTTGTAGGTATAGACAAGAGTTCGGAGGTCAACAGGGAACAAGAGCTCGGAAGTGAATAGGGGACAAGGCTTGTAGGTCAACAGACATAAGGCCTTGGACGTGAAGTATACAGAAGAAAAACTAGCTGTGCACTAAAGACTTAGCACTGTTAACGTTGTGGCATTGAAAACTATGTATAGCCCTAGGTTGCTTCTTGATTTCAATCGGTTTGTAGATGGCTATATAGCCTAGGCGGATTGTAGACGGCCTATCATGGCGTGATTGAAGATTTATTACGCTGCGATAACTTTGTGGTTAGCTTACACATTGTCCTACCCGCAGCGGATTACATAACCCGTAATCACGAGTAAATCACTTAACTCCAACAAAGTGGCGTGATTGAAGATTTATTACGCCATTTGATTGTGGATTTATTACGCTACGATAACTTTGTGGTATGCTACACAGAGTCCTATCCGCAGCGGATTACATAACCCGTAATCAGAGTAAATCACTTAACTCCAACAAAGGAAATACATAACTACGCCTGGGGACGGATTGTTATTGGACGGACTAGGCCGCCTATAGTCCGGTCGGGGGTTGCCCACACTGGGATGTGTTCTCTTCTTGGCCTTGCTCTCTTTCTCGTTCCTTATCCTGATCTTCCTCGTAATCTCGGTTATCTTGCTCGTGATCTGATGAAGGATATGACTGCGGTCTGATAGGGCCAACTTGATTGCTCCCAGTATAGGGGCTGCCGTTTTGTTCGTTGATTTGTCCTGCTCGGGTTGTACTCGTGTGTTTGTTTGCTGGACATATCAGTGGTAAAAGGCCTGAGCCCCTGGGCTCACTGGTAGATAGGCTATGTAGCTGTCGGGATTGTCTACCCACTCGAGGAAATAGACTGGAGGTAGGCCTGGGCACGAGACGTCTCGAGACGTCTCGTCATTTTCCAGGCGGTCTCGAGACTTTTACCCTTGGTGGATAACGTAAGCCACTTTAACAAGGATACTATATGTGCCAAGAACTGATATCACAAAGTCTCAAGACATCTCGTCTCGTGCCCAGGCCTAACTGGAGGTATCAAGCCCTGATTGTTTCTTCCGTGGTGTGGAAATAACTCAGGGTTTCGTGTGGCGTTCTCCTCAGAAACTTGTAGGTCTGAGATATGGTCCGTTTAACTACTGCCTTATCGGCCGCTATGCTGAACTCGAGTAGTGCAGCCTTAACGCAGCCTTCACCATAGTCTACGAGAGGGTTGTGCCAACCAGACTACCTCCTTCTAGGGGTGTGCCCCCTTGGCCGAGTGGTTTGTACTCGGGCCTTGTGTTGTCTCTTTGGAGGAAAGCCCTAGTTCGAGTCACAGCCGCCCCGCCAAGTTATGTATTTCCTTTGTTGGAGTTAGTGATT
>Ga0307511_10002450_pt1 | contig 19408 bp, 1 predicted proteins | sample 13_EM_MG_FD_200266 | JGI IMG/M metagenome (GOLD analysis project Ga0307511, IMG submission 200266) | Populus trichocarpa ectomycorrhiza microbial communities from riparian zone in the Pacific Northwest, United States - 13_EM | ecosystem: Host-associated > Plants > Roots > Unclassified | place... | reverse complement strand
TGGAGCCGGAGGAGCCGGTCGAGGGCCACAGCGACAGGTGCCATGCCGATGCCGGCCTTGATGGCGTCGGGGCCCTTCATGACAAAGGGGGAGGCATCGTCTCGGGTCGGGTTTCCTACACGCTGGGCCTTGAGGGTCCCGCGGTCACGGTCGACACCGCATGCTCGGCATCGCTGGTGGCTATGCACTGGGCCGCGCAGGCTCTGCGGTCCGGTGAGTGCACGCTGGCGTTGGCCGGTGGTGTGACCGTGATGTCCACGCCGGGCATCTTCGTGTCCTTCTCGCGTCAGCGCGGTCTGTCGGCGGACGGCCGCATCCGGGCCTTCTCGGACGACGCCGACGGCACCGGCTGGGGTGAAGGCGTCGGCATGGTCGTGCTGGAGCGTCTGTCGGACGCCCAGCGCAACGGCCACCAGATCTTGGCCGTGGTCAAGGGTTCCGCGGTGAACCAGGATGGTGCTTCCAACGGCCTGACCGCGCCCAACGGTCCGTCGCAGCAGCGGGTGATCCGGCAGGCGCTGGCTTCCGCCGGGTTGAAGGCGTCCGATGTGGACGCCGTTGAGGCGCACGGCACTGGTACGACCCTGGGTGACCCGATCGAGGCCCAGGCCCTGCTGGCGACTTACGGTCAGGACCGTGAGGAGCCGTTGTGGCTGGGGTCGATCAAGTCCAACATCGGTCACACCCAGGCCGCGGCCGGTGTCGCTGGTGTGATCAAGATGGTCATGTCCATGCGGCACGGTGTTCTGCCGCCGACCCTGCACGTGTCGGAGCCGACGTCCCATGTGGACTGGAGCGCCGGCAAGGTCGAGCTGCTGACCGAGGCGCGTGAGTGGCCGGCTGGCGCCGGTCCGCGTCGGGCTGGTGTGTCGTCGTTCGGTGTGAGCGGCACCAACGCGCACGTGATCCTGGAGCAGGCGCCGGCCGTCGAGCTGTCCGAGATTCAGCCTTCAGTTGTGGCTCCTTGGGTTCTGTCCGGTACGTCGCCGGAAGCCCTGCGTGATCAGGCTGCGCGCCTGCTGTCCCGTGTGGACGGTTTCGACGCGGTGGATGTGGCATTCTCGTTGGTGTCGGCGCGGTCGTCGTTCGATCGCCGTGCGGTGGTGTTCGGCGAGGACGCGCTGCGCGCGCTGGCGACCGGGCAGGCTTCGCCGGGTGTGGTGACCGGTACCGCGGTCGATGGTTCGACGGCGTTCATGTTCTCCGGTCAGGGTTCGCAGCGGGTTGGTATGGGCAAGGGCCTGTACGAGGCGTTCCCCGTGTTCGCAGACGCGTTGGACACGGTGTGGGCGCACCTGGACAGTGAGCTGGACCGTCCGCTGCGTGCGGTGATGTTCGACGGTGGTGCGGATCTCGACCAGACGGGTTACACGCAGCCGGCGCTGTTCGCCATTGAGGTGGCGCTGTTCCGTCTGCTGGAGTCCTGGGGTGTGCACCCTGACTTCCTGGTCGGGCACTCGATCGGTGAGCTGGCGGCCGCGCATGTCGCAGGGGCGCTTTCGCTTGAGGACGCTTGCCGGCTGGTGGCCGCTCGGGGTCGGTTGATGCAGGCGCTGCCGACCGGTGGTGCGATGGTGGCGATCCAGGCCACCGAGGACCAGGTGTTGCCGCACCTGACCGACGGTGTGTCGATCGCCGCGATCAACGGCCCCGACTCGGTGGTCGTCTCCGGCGACGAGGACGCCGTGCTGGCGGTGGCCGCGAGGTTCGAGAAGACCAAGCGGCTGAAGGTGTCGCACGCGTTCCACTCGCCGCTGATGGATCCGATGCTGGCCGAGTTCCGCCAGGTCGCGGAAAGCGTCAGCCACGAGCAGCCGCGCGTGTCGGTGGTGTCGAACCTGACCGGCGAGCTGGTCACCCAGTTCGACGCCGAGTACTGGGTGCGCCACGTCCGCGAGGCCGTGCGCTTCCACGACGGCGTGACCACCCTGACCGGCCTGGGTGTCTCGACCTTCCTGGAGGTTGGTCCGGACGGTGTCTTGGCCGGGCTGGCCGACGGCATCACCACCCTGCGCCGGGACCGCGACGAGGTCGAGGCCATCACGACGGCCCTGGCCCGCCTGCACGTCAAGGGTGTTCGGGTCGACTGGCTGGCGCTGATCTCCGGCCGGCTGGTGGACCTGCCGACCTATGCGTTCCAGACCGCGCGGTACTGGCCGACGATCACCCTCACCGCGACGCCGGCCGCCATCGCGCCGGCCGGGACGGTGGACGCCGAGTTCTGGGCGGCCGTCGAGCGCGAGGACCTGGAGTCGCTGGCCGACAGCCTGGAGCTGCCGGCTGAGTCGCTGACCGACGTGCTGCCGAAGCTCTCCTCCTGGCGCCGCCAGCAGGACAAGCGGCACACCATCGACAGCTGGCGCTACCGCACGACCTGGACGCCGGCCACCGAGCTGCCGAAGCCGGCGCTGGACGGGACCTGGCTGGTCGTCGTGCCCGACCCGACCGTGGCTGGAACGGCCGCAGCTGGGGACGCCGTGGCGCGGGCCCTGAACACGACGCCGGTCACGCTCGACGAGCTCCGCGCTGCCGTCCCCGCCGACCTGGGCGGAATCCTTTACGTCACAGGCGATGGAACGGCCGTCCCCAGTGGACTGGCGCAGATCGCCGATGTGCTGCGGACGCTCGGCGAGCTGTCCGTCACCGCGCCGCTCTGGGTCGCCACCCGGGGTGCGGTCAGCGTCGGCCGGTTCGACGGCGCGCCCGATCCCGCGCAGGCCGCCGTCTGGGGCCTCGGCCGGGTCGCCGCGCTGGAGTACCCGCGCAACTGGGGCGGTCTGGTCGACCTGCCCGAAACCCTCGACGAGCGGGCCGCCAACCGGCTGCGCCAGGTGCTGGCCGACACCGGCGAGGACCAGGTCGCGGTCCGCGCCTCCGGGGTGTTCGTCCGACGGCTGACGCACGCCCCGGCCGCCAACCACGACGATGTCTGGACCCCGCGCGGCACCGTGCTGATCACCGGCGGCACCGGCGGACTCGGCGCGGAGGTGGCGCGCTGGGTCGCCGGCAACGGCGCCGAGCACCTGGTGCTCACCGGCCGCCGTGGTCTGGAAACCCCTGGTGCGACTGAGCTTCGTGACGAACTCGCCGCCCTCGGCGTTCGGGTCACCATCGCGGCCTGCGACGTCCGCGACCGGGATGCCTTGTCTCAGTTGGCGACCGAGCACTCCCCGATCAACGCCGTGGTGCACGCGGCCGGCGTCAACGAGTCCGTCGCGTTGGCCGAGGCCACCGAGGACACTCTGTCCGCTGTCATGTCGGCCAAGGTCGACGGCGCGGTGCAGCTGGACGCGCTGTTCGGCGAACTCGACGCCTTCGTGCTCTTCTCGTCGATCTCGGGTGTGTGGGGCAGCGGCCGGCAGTCCGGCTACGCGGCCGCCAACGCCTTCCTCGACGCGCTGGCCGAGAACCGCCGGGCGCGTGGCCTCGCCGCGACAGCCGTCGCGTGGGGTCCGTGGGCGCAGGTGGGCATGGCCGCCGACGAGCGGGAACAGCAGCAGTTGGCCAAGCGCGGACTGGCGGCGCTCGACCCGGCCCTGGCCGTGCGGGCGCTGGTGGAGGCCGTCGGCGGCGGTGACGCCTGCGTGACCGTCGTGGACGTTGACTGGGCGCGGTTCGCCGAGGGCTTCACCGTGATGCGCCCGAGCGCGCTGATCAGCGGCCTGCACCAGGACAAGCCGGCGCAGGTCGAGGTGACGCGGGACGCGGCGTCGGTCGAGCGGCACGAGGTGCTGGACCTGGTCCGCCGGGAGGCGGCCGTCGTGCTGGGGTACTCCGCCGCCGGGGCCGTCGACGCCGACCGGGCCTTCCGGGACCTGGGCTTCGACTCGCTGACCGCGGTCGAGCTGCGCAACCGGCTCACCGAGCTGACCGGCCTGCGGCTGCCGTCGACCCTGGTGTTCGACTACCCGAACGCCACCGTGCTCAGCCAGCACGTCATCGACGAACTCTTCGGCGCCGAAGAGACCCAGCAGTCCGCGGTGGCCGTGGCCGAGGTCGACGACGACCCGATCGTCATCGTGAGCATGAGCTGCCGGCTGCCCGGCGACGTGCGGGCGCCCGAGCAGCTGTGGCAGCTGGTCGACAGCGGGTCCGAGGCGCTGTCGAAGTTCCCGATCGACCGGGGCTGGGACGTCGACACCCGGTACGACCCGGCGGACGAGGAGCGGATCTACGCCGTCGACGGCGGCTTCCTGACCGGCGCGGGGGACTTCGACCCGGCGTTCTTCGGCATGAGCCCGCACGAGGCGATGGCCGCCGACCCGCAGCAGCGCCTGCTGCTGACCACGACGTGGGAGCTGTTCGAGCGGGCCGGCATCACTCCCGTCTCGGTGCGGGGCAGCCGGACCGGTGTGTTCGTCGGCGCGGGCGGCTCCGGTTACACCATGGGTGTCACCCAGCTGCCCGAGGAACTCCAGGGGCACGTCCTGACCGGCACCGCCCCCGCCGTCGCCTCCGGTCGCATCTCCTACACGCTGGGTCTGGAAGGCCCGGCGATCACCATCGACACGGCGTGCTCGTCGTCGCTGGTGGCGATGCATCTGGCGGCGCAGTCGCTGCGTCGCGGTGAGTGCACGCTCGCGGTCGCCGGCGGTGTGACCGTGATGGCCACCCCGTTCTCGTTCATCGAGTTCGGCCGGCAGAACGGACTGGCGGCCGACGGTCGCTGCAAGGCGTTCTCCGACGACGCCGACGGCACCGGCTGGTCCGAGGGCACGGCCATGCTGTTGCTGGAGCGGCTGTCCGACGCCCAGCGTCACGGGCACCCGATCCTGGCCGTGCTCAAGGGTTCCGCGGTCAACCAGGACGGCGCGTCGAACGGCCTGACCGCGCCGAACGGTCCGTCGCAGCAGCGGGTCATCCGGCAGGCGCTGACCGAGGCCGGTCTCGCACCGTCCGATGTGGACGCCGTCGAGGCGCACGGCACCGGCACGGCGCTGGGCGATCCCATTGAGGCCCAGGCGTTGCTGGCCACCTACGGCCAGGACCGGGACGAGCCGCTGTGGCTGGGCTCGATCAAGTCCAACATGGGTCACACGCAGTCGGCGGCCGGGGTCGCCGGTGTGATCAAGATGGTGGAGGCGATGCGGCACGGTGTGCTGCCGCGGACCTTGAACGTGTCGGCGCCGACGTCGCATGTGGACTGGACCGCCGGCAAGGTCGAGCTGCTGACCGAGGCCCGCCGCTGGCCGGAGACGGATCACCCGCGCCGCGCCGGTGTGTCGGCCTTCGGTGTCAGCGGCACCAACGCGCACGTGATCCTGGAGCAGGCCCCGCCCTTCGCTGAGGAGTTGGATGTGATCGAGAACGCCCCGGGCGCGTTGCCGTGGGTGGTGGCGGGCCGCAGTGCGCAGGCGCTGCGTGAACAGGCCGAACAGCTCGCTTCGGTTGCGGAGACGGCGGACCTGCTCGACCTGGCCTTCTCGCTGGCGACCTCGCGGTCCGCGTTCGAGCACCGCGCTGTCGTGCTCGGCCAGGACCGGGACGACCTGCGCCGTGGCCTGGCCGCCATCGCGGCCGACGAGCGGGTCCCCGGCGTGCTGCGCGGGACGTCCACCGGCGCCGGCAAGACCGCGTTCATGTTCTCCGGTCAGGGTTCGCAGCGCGTGGGCATGGGCAAGGGTCTGTACGCGGCGTTCCCGGTGTTCGCCGATGCCTTGGACGCGGTGTGCGCGCACCTGGACGGTGAGTTGGACCGGCCGCTGCGTGAGCTGATGTTCAACGGCGGTGCGGAGCTTGACCAGACCGGTTACACGCAGCCGGCGTTGTTCGCGATCGAGGTGGCGCTGTTCCGGTTGCTGGAGTCGTGGGGTCTCAAGCCGGACTTCTTGGTGGGGCATTCGATCGGTGAGCTGGCCGCGGCCCATGTCGCCGGCGTGCTGTCGCTCGCGGACGCGTGCCGGCTGGTGGCGGCGCGTGGTCGTCTGATGCAGGCGCTGCCCGAGGGTGGTGCGATGGTGGCGATCCAGGCCACTGAGAAGCAGGTTCTGCCGCTGCTGACCGACGGTGTGTCGATCGCCGCGATCAACGAGCCGACTTCCGTGGTGGTGTCCGGTGTCGAGGACGAGGTCCTCGCGGTGGCCGCGAAGTTCGACAAGACCAAGCGGTTGAAGGTGTCGCACGCGTTCCACTCGCCGTTGATGGACCCGATGCTGGCCGAGTTCCGCCAGATCGCCGAGGATGTGATCTACGGGCGGCCGTCGATCTCCGTCGTGTCGAACCTGACCGGCGAACTGGTCCCGGCGTTCGACGCCGAGTACTGGGTGCGTCACGTCCGCGAGGCCGTGCGCTTCCACGACGGCGTCGAGTGCCTGCGCGGTTGTGGTGTAACGCGGTTCGTCGAGGTGGGCCCGGGTGGCGTGCTGGCCGGCATGATCGAGGGCGCGGTGCCGGTGCTGCGCCGGGACCGCGACGAGGTCGAGGCGATCACGACCGGGCTGGCCCGCCTGCACGTGTCGGGACTGTCCCCGGACTGGGCCAAGTTCTTCGCCGGCCGCGGCGCCGCCCGGACCGACCTGCCGACCTACGCCTTCCAACACGAGCACTACTGGCTGACCGGGCCGGAACTCGCCGCCGAGACCACCGAAGCCGTCGAGGACGGCAGGTTCTGGGAGATCGTCGAGGGCGGGGACCTCGCCGGTGCGCTCGGCGTCGACGCGGACACCCCGCTCAGCTCGGTGCTGCCCGCGCTGTCGACCTGGCGCCGCAACCGCCAGGAAAGCTCCACGGTGGACTCATGGCGGTACCAGGTCGGCTGGAAGCCGGTCATTCCCGGTGCTTCGCCGGTGGTGTCCGGCAACTGGCTGGTGATCGCTCCGGCCGGCTGCGACGACACCGTCCAGGACGGACTGCGGTCCCACGGCGCCACGGTCACGACCCTGCCGGTCCAGGCCGACGAGGACCGCGACACGCTCGCCCAGCGGCTGGCCGCGCTCGACGTCCGGCCCGACCACGTGGTGTCGCTGCTGGCGCTGGCCGAGTCCACGAACTCCGACGTGCCAACGGGTCTGGTCCTGACCGTGACCCTCATCCAGGCGCTGGGCGACGCCGACACGCGGGCGCGCCTGTGGTGCGTCACCCGTGGCGCGGTGTCGGCGGGCCGGTGGGACCGGCTCACCGACGTCGACCAGGCCGCCATCTGGGGTCTCGGCCGGGCGGCCGCGCTCGAACTCCCCGACCGCTGGGGCGGTCTCGTCGACATCCCCGCCGAGCTCGACGACCGCGCCACCACACGTCTGGTCGCGGTGCTGGCCGGTCTCGACGGCGACGAGGACCAGGTCGCGGTCCGCGCCAACGGCGTGTTCGTGCGCCGGCTGGCCCGGGCCGTGAAGTCCGCGACGGACCAGGAGCGGTGGCAGCCGCGCGGCACCGTGCTGGTCACCGGCGGCACCGGTGCGCTGGGAGCCCACGTCGCCAAGTGGGTCGCCGCGAACGGTGCCGAGCACGTGGTGGTGGTCAGCCGGCAGGGCGACAACGCCCCTGGCGCCGGCCAGATCGAGGCGGAACTGGTCGGTCTCGGCGTGCGGGCGAGCGTGCTGGCCTGCGACGTCGCCGACCGTGACGCGGTCGCGCGCCTGATCGCCGAGGTGTCGCCGAACGCCGTGGTGCACACCGCCGGTGTGCTGGCCGACGGCATCCTCGATTCCGTCACCACGGAACAACTCTCCACCGCGCTGCGGGCGAAGGCCCGGGCCGCGCTGAACCTGCACGAGCTGTCCGGTGAGCTGGACGCGTTCGTGCTGTTCTCCTCGTTCGCCGGCACGGCCGGCGCCCCCGGCCAGGCCGCCTACGCGGCGGCGAACGCGTGGCTGGACGCGCTGGCCGAGTCCCGCCGGGCCGCCGGACTGCCGGCGACCTCGGTGGCGTGGGGTCCGTGGGCCGGCAGCGGCATGGCCGCCGACCCGACGGCCGCCGAGCGGATGCGCCGTGGTGGCATGCCGCCGATGGACGCCGAGTTCGCGCTGACCGCGCTGGCCCAGGCCGTCGCATCCGGTGACGCGACCGCCGTGGTGGCCGACATCGACTGGGAGAACTATGTTCCCGGCTACACCGTCGTCCGGCCGAGCGCATTCATCGCCGACCTGCCCGAGGTCGCCGACCGGCCCAAGGCGCAGGCCCCCTCGCTGGGCGGCGACCTCGCCGGCCTGCCCAAGGCCGAGCAGGTCCGCCGGCTGCTGACCGTGGTGCGCGCGCACGCGGCCGCCGTGCTGGGACATTCCGGCCCGGAGGCCATCGGGCCCGACCGCGCCTTCCGCGACCTGGGCTTCGACTCGCTGACCGCGGTCGAGTTCCGCAACGTCCTTGGCGCCGCGACGGGCCTGAGCCTGCCGGCGACGGTGATCTTCGACTACCCGTCCGCGTCGGTGCTGACCGAGTTCCTGCGCCAGGAGTTGGTCGGTGGCTCGGCTGGCGTGTCGGTGGTGCCGGTCTCGGCCGGCGTCGACGACGAGCCGATCGTGATCGTGGGTATGGCGTGCCGGTTCCCGGGTGGGGTCGACTCGCCGGAGGCGTTGTGGCGGTTGGTCTCCGACGGTGTCGACGCGATCACCGGCTTCCCGGCCGACCGCGGCTGGGACGTGGAGTCCCTGTACGACCCGGACCCGGCGGCCGCCGGCAAGTCGTACGTGCGCGAGGGCGGCTTCCTCGACGGTGTCGGGGAGTTCGACGCCGGCTTCTTCGGTGTGTCGCCGCGTGAGGCGGTGGCGATGGATCCGCAGCAGCGGTTGTTGCTGGAGACGTCGTGGGAGGCCTTGGAGCGGGCGGGTGTCGCGCCGGCCTCGGTGAAGGGTAGCCCGGTCGGTGTGTTCGTCGGCACCAACGGCCAGGACTACTCGACCCTGTCGATGTTCGCCGACCAGGACGTGGAGGCGCACTCCGGCACCGGCAACGCGGCCAGCGTCGTGTCCGGCCGGGTCGCCTACACCCTGGGGCTGGAAGGCCCGACCCTGACCGTGGACACCGCGTGTTCGTCGTCGCTGGTGGCGATGCACCTGGCCGCGCAGGCCGTGCGGGCCGGGGAGTGCTCGCTGGCACTGGCCGGTGGTGTGACCGTGATGTCGACGCCGGGTGCCTTCACGGCGTTCAGCCGGCAGCGGGGTCTGGCCGAGGACGCCCGCTGCAAGGCGTTCTCCGACGACGCCGATGGCACCAGCTGGGGCGAGGGCGGCGGCATGCTGGTGCTGGAGCGGCTTTCCGACGCCGAGCGCAACGGGCACCAGATTCTGGCCGTGCTCAAGGGCTCCGCGGTGAACCAGGACGGTGCGTCGAACGGTCTGACCGCGCCCAACGGTCCGTCGCAGCAGCGGGTGATCCGCCAGGCACTGGCCGCCTCCGGGCTCACCACGTCCGATGTGGACGCTGTCGAGGCGCACGGCACCGGCACCTCGCTCGGGGACCCGATCGAGGCCCAGGCCCTGCTTGCGACTTACGGCCAGGACCGGGACGAGCCGCTGTGGCTAGGGTCGATCAAGTCCAACATCGGTCACACGCAGGCCGCCGCCGGTGTCGCCGGTGTGATCAAGATGGTGCAGGCGATGCGGCACGGTGTGCTGCCGCAGACCCTGCACGTGTCGCAGCCGTCGTCCCATGTGGACTGGACGGCCGGCAAGGTCGAGCTGCTGACCGAGAACCGGCAGTGGCCGCAGGTCGACCGCCCGCGCCGGTTCGGTGTGTCGTCGTTCGGCATGAGCGGCACCAACGCACACGTGATCCTGGAACAGCCGCTTGTGGTCGAGGCGACCGAGGTTCAGCGCTCCGCTGTCACACCTTGGGTTCTGTCAGGTGTGTCGCAGGACGCCCTGCGTGGTCAGGCCGCGCGACTGGTGTCGCGTGTGGACGGTCTGGACGCGGCCGATGTGGCGTTCTCGCTGGTGTCGGCGCGGTCGTCGTTCGAGCACCGTGCGGTGGTGTTCGGTGCGGACGCGCTGCGTGCGCTGGCCACCGGCCAGCCCGCGCCGGGCGTGGTGACCGGCACCCCGGTTGATGGCTCGACCGCGTTCATGTTCTCCGGTCAGGGTTCTCAGCGCGAGGGCATGGGCCGTGAGCTCTACGCGGCCTTCCCGGTGTTCGCCGACGCCTTGGACGCGGTGTGTGCGCACCTGGACGCCGAGTTGGACCGCCCGTTGCGTGAGGTGATGTTCGACGGCGGTTCGGACCTCGACCAGACCGGTTTCACCCAGCCGGCGCTGTTCGCGATCGAGGTCGCGCTGTTCCGCCTGCTGGAGTCCTGGGGCGTTCGCCCCGATCTCCTGGTGGGGCACTCGATCGGTGAGTTGGCGGCGGCCCATGTCGCCGGTGTGCTCAGCCTTGCCGATGCGTGCAAGGTGGTGGCGGCTCGCGGTCGCCTGATGCAGGCGTTGCCCGCTGGTGGCGCGATGGTGGCGATCCAGGCCACTGAGGCCGAGGTTCTGCCGCTGCTGACCGAGGGTGTGTCGATCGCCGCGGTGAACGAGCCGACTTCCGTTGTGGTGTCCGGTGTCGAGGACGCCGTCCTCGCGGTGGCGGCGAGGTTCGAGAAGACCAAGCGGCTCAAGGTGTCGCACGCGTTCCACTCGGTGTTGATGGACCCGATGCTGGCCGAGTTCCGCGGGGTCGCGCAGAGCGTGACCTACGGCCGCCCGCAAATCTCGGTGGTGTCCAACCTGACCGGTGCACTGGTCACCGAGTTCGACGCCGAGTACTGGGTGCGGCACGTGCGGGAAGCCGTCCGCTTCCACGACGGCGTCACGACGCTGGTCGACAACGGCGTCACGACCTTCCTCGAAGTCGGCCCGGACGGTGTGCTGTCGGGCATGGCCGAGGGGATTCCCACGCTGCGCCGCAATCGCGACGAGGTCGAGGCGATCACGGCCGCACTGGCCCGCCTGCACGTGCGCGGCGTCAAGGTCGACTGGCTCCAGCTGGTCAATGGCCGGCTGGTGGACCTGCCGACGTACGCGTTCCAGCACCGGCGCTACTGGTTGGAGATCAAGGCCGGCGCGCTGGCCGGGCCGACGGCGACGGTCGAGGAGGACGCGTTCTGGGAGCACGTCGAGCACGACGACCTCGACACCCTGGCCGACGTTCTGGACGTGCGGGGATCGAGCCAGGAAGCCAGCCTCGGCGAGTTGCTGCCGGCGCTGTCCTCGTGGCGTCGCCGCCGGCGCGCCGAGTCGGCGACGGATTCGTTGCGGTACCGGATGGTCTGGAACCCGGCGAGCGGTTCGTCGTCCGGAATGCTCAGCGGCACCTGGGTACTGGTGGCACCGGAGGGTGAGGACAGCCGGCACACGATCGCCGCCGTGATGGCCGAGCGTGGCGCCGATGTCGTGACCATCGAGGTGGACGCCGACACCGCCGACCGCACCGAGCTCGCCGCGAGGCTGCTGACCGCCGCGACGACGCCGGTGGCCGGCGTGGTGTCGCTGCTGCCGTTCGACGAGCGGGTGCGTGCGGGCCAACAGGTCGTGCCGGCCGGGTACGCCACGACAATGGCGCTGGTGCAGGCGATCGGCGACGCCGACCTGGACGCGCCGCTGTGGTGCGTGACCAGGGGAGCGGTGTCGACCGGTGGCGCCGACCAGCTGACGAACCCGGCTCAGGCGCTGGTCTGGGGCGCCGGCCGCATCGTGGGCCTGGAACACCCCGGTCGTTGGGGCGGCCTGGTGGACGTGCCGGCCGAGCTGGACGAGCGTGCTGCGCAACGGCTTTGCGGTGTGCTGGCCGGCGCCAACGGCGAGGACCAGGTGGCCATCCGCGACAACGGCGTGTTCGTGCGCCGGCTCGCGCGGTCCCCGATGACGGGCACGCCCGTCAAGCGGAACTGGCGGCCGGCAGGGACCGTGCTGGTCACCGGTGGCACCGGGGCGCTGGGCGGACACGTGGCCCGGTGGCTGGCCGGCAACGGCGCCGAGCACCTGCTGTTGGTCAGCCGGCGCGGCATGGACGCCGACGGCGCCGGTGACCTGGTCGACGAGTTGGCCGCCCTCGGCGCCAAGACCACGGTCGAGGCCTGTGACATCACCGACCCCGCGGCCCTGGCGCGACTGGTCGCCGACCACGAGATCACCGCGGTGGTGCACACGGCCGCCGCGCTGGACGACTCCACCATCGACGGCATCACGCCAGATCGGATCGACCACGCGCTGCGGGCGAAGATGGGCGCCGCGTGGCAGCTGCACGAGCTGACCAAGGACCGTGACCTGTCGGCGTTCGTGCTGTTCTCCTCGCTCGCCGGTTCCTTCGGCGCAGCGGGACAGGGCAACTACGCGCCCGGCAACGCCTATCTCGACGCGCTGGCCCAGCACCGTCGGAGTCTGGGCCTGCCGGCCACCTCGGTGGCGTGGGGGGCGTGGGCCGACGGCGGCATGGCCGAGGAGGGCGCGGTCCGGACCATGTTGCGCCGCAACGGCATCCCCTCGGTGCCGGCGGACCGCAACATCGCCGTCCTGCAGCAGGCTCTCGACCACGACGAGACCTTCCTGCTGGCCGCGGACATCGACTGGTCGCGGGTCACCGAGGTCAACCCCCGGCCGTTCCTGGAGAACCTGATCGACGTCCGGGCCCAGTCGGCCACGACGCAGCATGCGGCCGGCACCGTGGTGGACCGGCTGGCGGCCGCCTCCGACGCCGAGCGGGACCGGGCACTGCTGAACCTGGTGCGCTCGTTCGTCGCCCTGGTGCTCGGCTACGGGTCGGCCGAGGAGGTGGAGAGTGCCCGGGCCTTCAAGGACCTGGGCTTCGACTCGGTGACGGCGGTGGAACTGCGCAACGGCCTCAACGCGGAGACCGGGCTGAAACTGCCGGCCACCCTGATCTTCGACTATCCCAACTCGACGGCACTGGCCCGTCACCTGAAGTCCGCGCTGTTCACCGAGGCGGCGACGCAGCGGCTGGACCTGGACCGGCTGGAAGCGCTGTTCGCCGATCTGTCCATCGCGGACGTCGAGCGGAACATGCTGGTGCCGAGGTTGCGGGCGCTCGCGGACAAGCTCGGCGCGAGCGGCGCGGCCGCGCCGGCGGAGACCACCGCCACCGCGCAGCTGCAGGACGCGACCCCCGACGAGGTGTTCGACTTCATCGACAAGGAGCTGGGGCTGGCCTGACCGGGCACGCCCCTGTCGACTGACACATCACTGGAGACAACGAAGATGACGGACCAGGACAAGCTCCTTGACTACCTGAAGCGAGTCACCGCCGAACTGCACGAGAGCAAGCAGCGGCTGCGGGAGCTGGAAGCCGCCACGCCGGAGCCGATCGCGATCGTCGCGATGAGCTGTCGTTTCCCCGGTGGTGCCGATTCGCCGGAGCAGTTGTGGCGACTGCTCGTCGACGAGACCGACGTGCTGGCCCCGTTCCCCACGGACCGGGGGTGGGACCTGGGCACGATGTACAACGAGGACGCGGACGCGCCGGGCAGCACCTACATCACCAAGGGCTACAGCCTGCGCGGTGCCGCGGACTTCGACCCGGCGTTCTTCGGCGTCAGCCCGCGCGAGGCCACCTCGATGGACCCACAGCAGCGGTTGCTGCTGGAGACGTCGTGGGAGGCGTTCGAGCGGGCCGGCATCGACCCGGTCACACTGCGGGGCGACCGGGTCGGTGTGTTCGCCGGCACCAACGGCCAGGACTACTCGGCGCTGGTGCCCTTTGCCAAGGACTCCGAGACCTATCTGGGAACCAGCAACGGGGCCAGCGTCATCTCCGGCCGGATCTCCTACGTGCTCGGGCTGGAGGGGCCGGCCGTCACGGTGGACACGGCGTGCTCGTCGTCCCTGGTGACACTGCACCTGGCCGCGCAGGCACTGCGCGCGGGGGAGTGCTCGCTCGCGTTGGCCGGCGGGGCGACGGTGATCGGCCTGCCGTCGATCTTCCTCGGGTTCAGCCGGCAACGTAACCTCGCCCGGGACGGACGGTGCAAGGTGTTCTCCGACGACGCCGACGGCATCGGCGTGTCGGAAGGCGTCGGAATGCTCCTGCTGGAGCGGCTTTCCGACGCCCGGCGCAACGGCCACCCGGTGCTGGCCGTGGTCAGGGGTTCTGCGATCAACCAGGACGGCGCCTCCAACGGCCTGACCGCGCCGAACGGCCCGTCGCAGCAGCGGGTCATCCGCCAGGCGCTGGCCAGTGCCGGTCTCGCTCCGTCCGACGTGGACGTTGTCGAGGCGCACGGCACGGGGACCGCGCTCGGAGACCCGATCGAGGCGCAGGCGCTGCTGGCCACCTACGGCCAGGACCGGGACAAGCCGCTCTGGCTGGGGTCGATCAAGTCGAACTTCGGGCACACACTGGCCGCCGCCGGTGTCGCCGGTGTGATGAAGATGGTGCTGGCGCTCCAGCACGACCTGCTGCCCAAGACGCTGAACGTCTCGTCCCCGACATCGCACGTGGACTGGGAGGCCGGCAAGGTCGAGCTGCTCACCGAGGCCCAGCCCTGGCCGGCCAACGGCCACCCCCGGCGCGCCGGTGTGTCGTCGTTCGGCATCAGCGGAACCAACGCGCACACGATCATCGAGGAAGCTCCGCCCGCCCCGAACGAGATCGCCCCGGCCGGCGAGGGCACGGCTGTGCCGTGGGTGCTGTCGGCCGTGTCCCGGCCGGCGCTTCGTGCGCAGGCCGAGCGGCTCACGTCTCATGTGGACGGTCTCGACCCGGCCGACGTCGGATGGTCGCTGCTGACCACGCGGTCGGTTTTCCCCCACCGGGCCGTGATTCTGGGCGAGGACCCGCTGGCGGGCACGCGGGCGCTGGCCGCCGACACGGCCAGCGCCGATGTGGTGACCGGCACCGCGGTCGACGGGTTGACCGCGTTCATGTTCTCCGGCCTCGGCGCCCATCACATCGGCATGGGAAAGCGCCTCTACGAGACGTTCCCCGCGTTCGCCGAAGCGCTGGACGCCGTGTGCGACGGCCTGCGCAGCGAACTGGACCACCCGCTGCGGGACGCCATCTTCAGCGACGAGGACCTGCTGGCGCAGATGGGGTACGCGCAGCCGGCGATGTTCGCGATCGAGGTCGCGCTGTTCCGTCTGCTCGAGGCGTGGCACATCCAGCCGGACTTCGTCATGGGGCATTCGCTCGGTGAGCTGGCGGCCGCACATGTCGCCGGTGTGCTGTCGCTGGCGGACGCGTGCAAGCTGGTGGCCGCGCGCGGTCGCCTGATGCAGGCGCTGCCCATGGGCGGCGCGATGGTGGCGGTCCAGGCCACCGAGGCCGATGTGCTGCCCTACCTGTCCGACGGCGTCTCGATCGCCGCGATCAACGGCCCCGACTCGGTGGTGATCTCGGGCCAGGAGGCCGCGGTTCTCGCCGTCGCCGAGCGGTTCGAGAAGACCAAGCGGCTGCACATCAGCCACGCCGGCCATTCGCCGCTGCTCGACCCGATGCTGCCGGAGTTCCGCCGGGTCGCCGAGACCCTGACGTATCGCCGGCCGACGCTGCCGGTGGTGTCGAACCTGACCGGTGAGCTGGTCGAGGAATTCGACGCCGGCTACTGGGTCCGGCACGTGCGCGAGGCCGTGCGGTTCCACGACAGCGCGGTTTTCCTGGCCGCTCAGGGCGTGACCAGGTATGTCGAGATCGGGTCGGACAGCGTGCTGGCCGGCATGGTGGACGGCGCGATCCCGTTGCTGCGCAAGGGACGGGACGAGGTGCGCGCGCTGACCACGGCCGTGGCCACCCTGTACGTCCACGGCGGTCCGGTGGACTGGCGCCAGGTCTACGCCGGTGGCGGCGGGCGACGGATCGACCTGCCGACCTACGCCTTCCAGAACAGCCGTCACTGGGTCGAACTGACCGAGGCGACAACCGACCTGCGCGCGTCGGGACTGCGCGCCGCGGACCACGCGCTGCTGTCCGCGATGACGGTGGTCGCGGACTCGGGCGGGTACGTCTTCTCCGGCCGGCTCTCGACCCGGACCCAGCCGTGGTTGGCCGACCACAAGGTGGGGGACACCACGCTGCTGCCCGGCGCCGCGTTCGCGGAACTGGCCATCCGGGCCGGCGACGAGGTCGGTTGCGGCCGGGTCGACGAGTTGGTGCTCGCGGCGCCGCTTGTGCTGCCGGAGCAGCACTCCGTCGCGCTCCAGGTTGTGCTGGGGGCCGCCGACGAGCGGGGTGCGCGATCCATCGGCGTGTACTCGAGGCCGGACGACGACGAGATCGAACAGCCCTGGGAGCTGCACGCCACCGGCAGCGTCGGCCCGGCCGACGCGGCCGAAGGCGAGACACTGGAGCAGTGGCCGCCGGCCGGCGCGGTCGAGGTCGAGGTCGACACTGTCTACAAGGGACTCAACGCGGCCGGTCTGCACCACGGCCCGGCGTTTCAGGGCCTGACCAAGGCGTGGCGGCGAGGCGGTGAGGTCTTCGTCGACATCACCCTGCCCGACGCCGTGGCCCGCGACGCGCAGCGGTTCGGCGTGCACCCCGTGCTGCTCGACTCGGCCATGCAGGCGACGAGTCTCGGCGTCGGTGTGGCCAAGGAGAGCACCGCGCTGCCGTTCCTCTGGAACGGGGTGACCCTGCACGCCACCGGGGCGACGGTGGCGCGGGCCAGGCTGTCGCCGGCCGGTGACGGGGTGGCCATCGCCTTCGCCGACGCCAGCGGTCAGCCGCTGCTCACGGTGGAATCCCTGGAGACTCGGGAGATCAGCGCCGAGCCGGTCAGGCAGAGGCAGGCGGGCCACGACTCGCTCTACGAGCTGGAGTGGACGCGCTTCGTGCCGCCGACGCCGGCCAGCACACCGCGGTGGATGCTGCTGGACACCGACAACGAGCACGACCTGGGGCTGGCCGACGGGGCAGCCGGCTCCTACCTCGACCTGGCGGGCCTGACCGCCGCCGTGGCCGCCGGCACCACCCGCCCCGACCACATCCTGCTCCCGTGCGACGGCAGCGGCGGCGACGTGCTGGCCGACCTTCGTGCCGTCATCGACCGGACGTTGACGCACGTCCGTTCCTGGCTCGCCGACGAAACCCTCGCCGGCAGCCAACTGGTGGTCGTCACGCGCCGCGCGATCGCCGCCACCGCCGACGAGGACGTCCTCGATCTGGCCCATTCCACGCTGTGGGGCCTGATCCGCGTCGCACAGGCGGAGAACCCCGGCCGGTTCGTGCTGGTCGACGTGGACGGCACGCAGTCCTCGCTGGCCGCGCTGCCCGCCGCGCTCGCGTCCGGACAGAGCCAGATGGTGCTGCGTGACGGCGCCGTCCACGTGCCCAAGCTGACCCGAGTCCGGGAGGCCGCCGAGCAGCCGGATCTGAGCGGCGCCGGGACCGTGCTGCTGACCGGTGGCACCGGTGCGCTCGGCAAGGTCTTCGCCCGGCACCTGGTCGCCGACCACGCCGTGCGCGACCTGCTTCTGCTCAGCCGGCAGGGCATGGACGCGCCCGGCGCGCCCGAACTGGTGGCCGAACTCACCGAACTCGGCGCCACGGTGCGAGTGGTGGCATGTGACGCGTCCGACCGCGACGCGCTGGCGGCCGTGCTGGCCGATGAGCGACTCATCGGCGTGGTGCACCTCGCCGGTGCGCTGGTCGACGGCGTGATTGAGTCGCTGACCCCGCAGGGTGTCGACACCGTGCTGCGGCCGAAGGCCGACGCGGCCTGGCACCTGCACGAACTCACCCAGGGCCACGACCTCCGGTTGTTCGCGGTGTTCTCCTCGATCTCCGGTGTCGTCGGCGCGGCTGGACAGGCGAACTACGCGGCGGCCAACACGTTCCTGGACGCACTGATCGCCCACCGCAGGGCCGCCGGCCTGCCCGGTGGCATCTCGCTCGCGTGGGGACTGTGGGCCGAGCAAAGCGAAATGGTGGCCGGGCGGCACGACCGGATCGCCCGCGGCGGCGCGTACGCGATGTCCACAGTGGAGGGAACGCGGCTGTTCGACGCCGCACTGCGGGCCGGCCTGCCGCTGGTCGTGCCGGTCACGCTGGACATGAAGACGATCAGGGAACAGGGCTCGACGCTGGCCAAGCTGCTCGGGGTGTCCGCACCGGTCACCAGGCGCAGCGCGGCGAGCGGTGTCGACAGCGGTGGCCTGCTGCGTGAGCTGGCCGGCAAGCCGGCCGCCGAGCGGGAACAGGTGCTGCTGACCCTGGTCCGCTCCTGTGCGGCCGCCGTGCTATGGCACGACGGACCGGAGTCCATCGACCCCAACCAGGGGCTCGGCGAGCTGGGACTGGACTCCCTGACCGCGCTCCAGTTGCGCAACGCGCTCAACGCGGCCACCGGCCTGCGGCTACCGGCATCCATCGTGTTCGACTTCCCGCTGCCCGTCGAGCTGGCGCGTCACCTGCGCGACAAACTCGCCGACACCCTCGACGGCGCCACGACGACCAGCGCCCAGCCCACGGCCGCGATCCCGGGGCAGACCCTCGGCGACCTGTACTGGGCCGGCAGCAGCAACGGCAAGGAACACGAGGCGTTCGAACTGGTCTACACCGCGGCCAAGCTGCGTGACACCTACGACACGGTGGCGGGTGCGAGCAAGCTCCCGCAGCCCATCACGTTGTCCCGCGGCGACGGTCTGAAGCTGGTGGCGTACTCCTCCTACGCCCTGCTCGGCGGTGTGCACCAGTACATCCGGCTGGGCAACGAGTTCAACGGCGCGCGTGACCTGCTCGCGTTCCCCAACCCCGGCTTCATGGACGGTGAGGACCTGCCCGCCTCGCTCGACCTCGCCGCGCGGGTGCTGGCCGAGGCCACCATTCCCCACGTCACCGGGGAACCGTTCGCGGTGCTGGGCCACTCGGCCGGCGGCATGATGGCGTTCAGCGTGGCCCACCACCTTGAGGCGGCCGGGGTGCACCCGGCGGCGGTGGTCGTGATCGACACGTTCGCACCGGGCGACGAGGCGTGGAACGACACCGCACAGGGCGACACGCTGCGCGAGGGGTTGGCGATGGGGGAGCATTTCGCCGGCTACATGGACTTCACCAAGCTGACCGCGATGTCCTGGTACATGCGGGACAGCGAGGGCTGGACACCGCCTGAGGTCAAGGCGCCGGTGCTGTTCGTGTACGCCACCGACGAGATGGGCGAGGACCGGCCGAGGGCCGTGCAGCCGACGTGGCGCACCGACCACGTCGCACTGCCCACGCCCGGCGATCACTTCACGATGATGAACGGCAGGGAGAAGTCGACGGCCCGCGTGCTGACCGAGTGGTTGCGGGAAACGGTCTGAACTCCGCGCCGCTGATCGACGCGTGAGCCGCCTGGCGGCGACCAGTGGTCGCCGCCAGGCGGCTTCGGCTGTCCGCAGTCCAGGCCCCGATGGGTGCGGTGGGCCCTGATCCCTGGTTGGTTGTCGGTGTGTCTTGTGTTGTTGGCCCGGTCGTGGTTGTTGGCGGGCGGGGGTGCGAGGGGTTTTGTCGGGGTGGCTCTCCGGGTGGATTTTGCGCGGAGACCTCTGGGCGATGACGTATCGAG
>Ga0307511_10002449_pt1 | contig 19411 bp, 16 predicted proteins | sample 13_EM_MG_FD_200266 | JGI IMG/M metagenome (GOLD analysis project Ga0307511, IMG submission 200266) | Populus trichocarpa ectomycorrhiza microbial communities from riparian zone in the Pacific Northwest, United States - 13_EM | ecosystem: Host-associated > Plants > Roots > Unclassified | place... | reverse complement strand
CCCTACTGCCCACCCACCAACCCCCGCCCCCGCAACCAGTTGCGAAGCAACGCACTCCACTCATCCAACACCGGATCCCCCAGCGCCAACCCCACCCCATGCGGCCCACCCTCGAACACATGCAACTCAGCCGGCACCCCCGCCTTGTGTAACGCGAGATAGAACGCAATGCTGTTCTCCGCCGGCACAGCCGTATCCGCGCTGGTAGTAAACAGAAACGTAGGCGGCGTATCCCGAGTCACCTGCAACTCAGTAGACATCTGCTGCGCTAACTTGCGATCCGGGTGCTCGCCCAGCAACGCAGTGACAGAACCCTTGTGCATGTACTCGGCCGTCATCGATATCACCGGATAAGCCAGGACGACAAAGTCAGGTCGGCTGCCGACCCTGTCGATCGGATCGGTTGCGGCCGGATTACCGCCGTCAAAATGTGTTGCGACGGTGGATGCCAGGTGGCCGCCGGCCGAGAACCCCATCATGCCGATGCGATCGGGCCGAACTCCCAGTTCCTGCGCCCGTGCGCGCACGAATCGAATGGCACGCTGCGCATCCTGCATTTCGATGGGATGGTGATAGCGGGGCCCCAAGCGATATCGCAACACGAACGCTGTAACGCCCTGTGCGTTGAACCAGTTTGCGACTTGCCGTCCCTCGTGGTTTGCAGCCAGTCGCTGATAGCTCCCGCCTGGAGCGATGATGACGGCGGTTGTCGCCGCAGGTGTCATCCACCCTGATCGTGCGGGATACAGGGTCAGCGTGGGCTTGTCGTCATCGCCTGTCCCCTGCGCACCCGGCGCGCCGTCTTCCCACAACAGGAATGTTCGCGTCTCGGTGGTCGGGTCCACGTTGGTCGGCCACGGTTCCGCGGCGTCAGCAGGTTGTTGAGTCATTGCGAGGTAACACCATAGCGCAGCTGCAAGTCCCTTCATCCTCGTCTGTAGCATCAATGCGTGTCTCCTGCCGTCGTCTCGTGTGTCCTTCCGATGAACGCCGCCACATTGTCATGCAATGCTTTCAGGTCGGGCTCATGTGCATAGACCATGTGCCCCGAGGTGTAGTAGTGCATCTCGATATTCTTTTGCAGGGCGGGTTGTATGGGTAGCTGTTGCAGCTCGTAGGTCGCCGCAAAGAAGGGCGTGGCCAGGTCGAAGTAGCCGCCGTTCATCATGATCTTGAGGTTTGGGTTCATCTTCATGGCAAAGGCGAGGTCGGGCTCGACATTGACCGTCTGCGGCAGCTTGATAGGCGCGCCCGGTGGTTGATGCAGAAAGTCCCAGGTCTTCTCGACGTCGATGCCTTCCTTGTAAGTCATCTTCGCGCCGAACTTCAATGTACGGCGAACGTAGTCGTTGAAGGCTGAGACATACGCGGAGGAGATCGCCGCCGATTGCGGATCGTAGTCGGCTTCCTTGCTCATGGGGTCTATGGTCGGGCCCGAAAAGCGGCTGTCCAGCCGCCCCGTCGTCGTATCACTGCCGAGCAGCGTCTTTTCGAACTCGCCCACGTTGATGCGCAGGTTGGCCCGCTCGATATAGTCCTGCGGCAGCCCGGTATACGCGTGCAGCCTGCCCGCTATCTCGGTCCGGCGCTCCGGCGAGAGGGTATTGCCCGCGCTCAAGGCGCGCCAATAGTCGTTCAGCGCGAACTGCTCCACTTCGGTGAGCAGCGGCTCGAGGGATTGAGACTGATTCGGCAACTTGTGGTGATACCACGCGGTCGCGGTGAATGAGGGCAGTGTCAACACATAAGGCTGATCGACGCCTGGGTTGAATTGAGGCCCGTCCGCGCTGTTGTCGAAGCTGAGGATCTGTGAGAGGAGGATGACCCCGTTGAAGTCCAAAGACTTCTCGTTCTGCAGTATGTACGCGAGCAGAGCCGCACGGGTGGTGCCATAGCTCTCGCCGAAGAGGTACTTGGCCGAGTTCCAGCGGCCATGGCGGGACAGGAATTCAACAATGAAGTTGGCGAATGCATGTGCGTCCTGGTCCACGCCATAGAACGCCTTTTCCTTGTCGGGTCCACGGATGTGGCCGAAACCTGTTCCGGGTGCATCGATGAACACCAGGTCGCTCGCGTCCAGCAGGCTGTATTCGTTGTCGGTGATGCGATAAGGCGCGGCGGGGCTGTGTGAGTCGTTGGCGGTAATGACCCGCTTTGGGCCGAAGGCGCCCATATGAAGCCACACGGTCGAGGAGCCAGGGCCGCCGTTGAAGAGAAAAGTGATGGGCCGGCGGGGATCTTCATGATCGCCCTTGAAGTAGGCGACGTAGGACATGCTGGCATGCTGGGGGATGGGCGGCCCGTCGCTCTTGTCATCATGTCGCGGTTGCGGATCGTCGTCCTTTGGGTCCTTGAGGTATACAACCTCCACACCCGCTTCCGCCTGGTAGATCAATTTGGCTCCCTTGACCGTGATGGAACCTGAAGATACCTGGCTTTCGTCCTTGAGGATTCGCGGCGTGTCCGGCTCGTCGCCGCTGTCATGTTTGGAATCCTGGTCGGTATCTTTGGCCTGTACCGCACTCACGGCCGCCGTCAGAGCGAGTGAGACGAGCAGCATGCGGACCGATTGACGAGTCATGATTCTCCAGAACATAGATGGTTGCGCTACCACCTAACATAGCAGTGTTGTGGTTGAATGCGCCAGCCAAGCCTGGTGCCGAATGGCGCCTCAGCGGCGACGCGCTACCCGCGCAGCGGCGAGTACTCCACGAGGCGCGTTCAGTTCAGGAACAGGGTTTGTTATGGTCCGGACGATTGCCCTGCGCCTTTGCGTCGGCTTCCGTCATGTATTGACCCTGCTTGGTCTTGCCGTACCACCGGTCGCCGGTGCAGTGATATACCTTGGAAGCCGAATTGACCCAGACCATTCCCGGGCCGCCGCCAGGCGCTGCAGCCTGGTTCGGTACTTGTGCCCTCATCGCCGTGCCGGCAGGTGGGGGTGTTGGTGCGGGAGCAGTCTGGGTCCGCGCGGGTGGCGGTGGAGGCTGCGGCGCTGTTGGTGCGGGGGTGGCGCTGCCGCCTGTACCACTGGACGGCCCCGAGGTTCCGCCGCTGGTGGAGGAGGCAACTCCAGACTTGTTCACTCCCCCGTGGTGACTGCATGCGCCCCTGCCGCTGGTAGTTGACGTCGTCCCGTCTTTGCACAGCACCGGTGCCGCGTTCGCGGAAGGAGCTGTATCGGCCGCAGCAGTCCTTGTCACTGGTGGAGGTGTTGAGGAGGCTCCGTTGGATGATCCCGAGGCTGCGCTGTCGGTGGAGGCCGTTCCAGACTTGTTCACTCCACCGTGATGACTACATGCGCCCTTGCCGCTGGTAGCTGACGTCGTACCGTCTTTGCAAAGAACCGTGGAAGGAGCTGGATCGGCGGCACTGCTGGCCAGCGGATAAACAAACACGCTTGCCAATAGAGCGCCGTAGATCAGCGTGCGGGAGCTGCGGATCTTCATGGGAGTCTCTCCACTAGTTAATAGGAAAAAGCGGCCTTCGGCCCTTTTTCGGACAGCGGCTTCGTTACCGCCGCCAAAAAGCGTGGTTTTTGTCGGCTGCGCCCCCAGGGGTTTCGGTCACTCAGCCGTGCAGGAAGCGCTGCGCCACTTTTGCGAGCTCGCCGCCGATCTCGCCTTGCGGCAGCTGCCCATCCGGTGTGAGGTGGTCGACGATCTGCGGCAGGAGAGTAGAGACATGCTGCTCGACCTGATCCTGCGGCAGACCCGTGGCCTGGGCAATCCGCGAGATCCAATCGGAGCCCACCGCGCCACGCAGTTGATCAGGGGACACGGGCAGATTCTGGCCGGTGCTGATCCATGACTTGAACACCTGGCCGAGGCCGCCCTGTTGGAATGCCTGCAGGAGGCCTCCCAATCCACCGGGCCTGCTTTGAATCATCGAGATGATCTGCGACACGACCAGGGCGCCCGAGGCCGCGACAGCCGGATTGGGTGCGGTGGTGGTTGTACCTGGGTTGGCGTTGGGTGCGCCCTCGAGCGCGCCGGCGAGAGTGCTCAGAATACTCATGACTGGCCCCCTTCGGTTCTGACGATGTTCAAAGTCTTTGGGCGCGCAATAGCGCGCCGCAGCCCCGTGCCTCAACTATAGCGCAGTTGCCGGGTTGCCGTGCGTACTTGAGGCTGAAGGTATACAAGGCACGCCCGGTGCTGTTCAGCGAGTGCGGGCACCGCACCCTGGTGAACATGTCACCCCTCCTACGGATTCGCTTGAGGTACTGCTGACCCATGATGCATCCTCCCGCGGATGCAAACATTCTCCAAGCCCTACCGGGCCTGGTTGCTCACCCTCCTGTTGGTCAGCAACGCGTTGAATCTCGCCGACCGGTTAGGTCTTGCCGCGGTCTCGCAGGCCATCAAGATCGACCTGCGCCTCACGGATGCCCAGATGGGCCTCATCCAGGGGCTCGGTTTCGCGATTCTCTACACGCTGCTCGGCCTGCCGATCGCGCGCCTCGCCGAGCATGCAAACCGCACTCGCATCATCGCCGGATCACTCGCGATTTTCGGCGCAATGGTCTGGCTCTGTAGCACGGCAAGCACCTTCGCGAGGCTGCTGCTGTTTCGCGTAGGTGTCAGCGTGGGTGACGCTGGTTTCGGGCCGCCCGTGGCCTCCCTCATCGGCGACCACTATCCGATGGAAAAGCGCGCCTCCGCAATGTCCATCATCTGGCTGGGCGCTCCGTTGGGGGTGGTTGTCGGTTCGAGCCTGGGCGGCTGGATGGCCGAGCACGTGAGCTGGCGCGCTGCATTTGTCGCCCTGGGAATCCCTGGCCTCGTAGTCTCTGTGATCGCATTCGCGACGTTGCGGGAGCCACAGCGTGGCTTGTCGGACGTCACTGGAACATCCGCGGGACCACCGCCCTCCATCGGGGTAGTGTTGAAGTTCCTGCTGTCGAAACGCTCGATGTGCCACATCCTGGTCGGCTGCGCCCTGGCGGCGATCGGAATGAATGCCATAGGGCAGTTTCTGGCACCCTTCCTGCTCAGGACCTATCATCTCGGATTCGCGCAAGCCGGGCGCCTGCTGTCGCTGATAGCCGGTGGCGCAATGGCCTCGGGCCTGGCCCTCGGCGGCTTCGGTGTCGACTGGGCGGGGCGATTCGACAAGCGCTGGTACGTATGGGGTCCGGCAATCGGGCTGACACTCGCAGCGCCTGCCTTCCTCGTTGGTTTCAATCAACCAACAGTGCGCTCGGCTGTCGTGGCGCTAATGGCCGCGCACGTCGTTCTGTTTGTCTACTTCACGCCCACTCTTGCCATGGCGCAGAACATGGTGGGGGCCAACATGCGAGCCTCTTCTGCATTCACAGTTTCGCTGGTGCTCGGGCTGGTGGGCGTCGGCGTCGGCCCCACGCTGCTCGGCTTCCTGAGCGATGCGTTTGGCAAAGCGGCGTTCGCACCGGGTAACTTCAAACTGATGTGCCCCGGTGGCGCGCCACCACACGGTGACCTTTCGGCTTTGCAGCAGGCCTGCGCAGCGGCTTCCGCCACTGGCATAAGACAGGCAATGATGGCAATGTCGGTGTTCCTGCTCTGGGCTGCGGTGCACTATTTCCTTGCGGCGCGCACGCTACGCGCCGACCTGTTGAAGCAGCATGTAGCGCTTCCAACACACTAAAAGACCCCGCACTGCGCCATTGTTCCTTTTTAGTTGATTCACCGTTCCGTGTGAGTCTATCCCTGTAAGTAAATTCGCGAGTAACGTAGCCGGCAATCCCGCATGGACGTGCGCCGGTTGCATCCGTGGCGCAGCCGCAACCTGCGGGGTCAATGATTTTAGGGGGGGACCTATGACCAAAGTTACCGCGCATGCCGTGCTGACAGCCACTTGCGCCGTCGGCGCCTTTGCGCTGGTTTCATCAACTGCATTCGCGCAGGTGGCGGCATCCGCCGCGCCTGCTGCGGGCGATGGGCTCCAGGAGGTCGTCGTCACCGCGCAGTTCCGGGTCGAAAAGTTGCAGGAGACGCCGCTTGCGATTACCGCAATCTCGGGTGACGCGCTGGCGGCCCGAAACATCGTTTCGCTGCAGGATGTGACACAGGCGGCGCCCAACGTTCAGCTGTTTGAGAATAACGCGGCGTACGGCAAGACGATGGCCGCGTTCATTCGCGGCATCGGCCAGGGCGATTTCAACTTTGCTTCGGCCGAGCCCGGCGTGGGCATCTATATCGATGATGTCTATTTCGCCTCCACATTCGGCTCGATGTTCGAGCTGCTGGATATCGATCGGACGGAGGTCCTGCGCGGCCCGCAAGGCACGCTGTTCGGCAAGAACTCGATCGGCGGCGCGATCCGGGTCATCTCGAAAAAACCGACCGGCGATGGCACCGGGTTCGGCGAAGTGACGCTGGGAGACTTCCGCCGTCGGGAGGTACGCGCCGGCTTCGACGTTCCGGTCATCAAGGATGTGATGTTTCTGCGCGTGACGGGGATGTCGAAATCGCGCGAAGGCTACGTGAACCGGCTGGACTTTGCCTGCGTGCACCCCGATCAGGCGGGCACCCTTCCGCAGCAGCAGATCGGCCAGGGCGCAGGCTCATGCAAGATCGGATCGGAAGGCGGCGTGGACGTGAAGGGCGCCCGCGCGCAGTTGCGCTGGCTGCTTACCGAGCAGCTCGAGAACACCCTTTCGGCTGACTGGTACGAGGATGACTCCGAGGCGGCCGCGGAGGTGATGCTCGTCGCCGATCCGAAGCTGGCCCCCGCACTTGCGGCTTACAATACCAAGACGCTCATTCCCAAATACGGCATCCCGTATGACAGCCGCTTCGTCACCGCGGGCACTTACAACACGTACTCGACCTTCTACGACGCGGAGATCGGCACGGCCTTCCCCGCAGTCAACACCGTGCACTCATGGGGAGTGAGCGATGTGCTCGACTGGCAGATCAACGACTGGGTGAAGGTAAAGTCCGTCACGGCCTACCGCGAGTATTGGGGCGATTTCTCCGACGACCAGGACAACTCGCCCATGGGCGTTGCGTGGGCCTACAACCTGCTCAACCATCAGCAATTCACCGAGGAGCTGCAGTTCACCGGCAAGGCGCTCGACAACCGCCTGAACTGGGCAGCCGGAGCATTCTATTTCGACGGCCACAGTCTCAACCGCGGCCATGTCAACCTGAGCTTCCTGGCCGGCTTCTTCCCGCCGGGGCCGCCCTTCTTCGGCCAGCCCGTATTCAACTTCAACGACGACGACCCGGCCCATACCAAGGACAAGGCAGGCTTTGCGCAGGGCACCTTCGGGATCACCGATCAGCTGCATGTGACGGCGGGCGTGCGGTATACGAAGGAGGACAAGACCTACACCTTCAATCACTTCAATCCACTTCTGGCCATCAAGAACCCGGTGCTCGATCTGCGTAACGTGGTGGGTGCGACGAGCTACAGCCATGTTGACTACAAGGCTGGGGTGGACTACCAGCTGCGCCCCGATATGTTCACGTATGCCTCGGTAACGACCGGATTTCGCGGCGGCGGCTTCAATCCCCGGCCCTTCAACAATTTCCAGGTCCTGCCGTTCGGTCCGGAAAAGCTCACGGAATACGAGGTCGGCCTCAAGAGCGAATGGCTGGAGCACCATCTGCGTGCCAACCTGGCCGCTTACTACGGCAACTATAAGGATCGGCAGATCAATTCACAGACCGTGGACCAGACCGGCGCGCCTTTGACCGCGCCTCAGAATGTGGGCGGTGCGGACATCAAAGGCTTCGAGCTGGAGTTGGAGGGGAATATCCAGTACCTGACCGTCTCCGCGGCCGTGGGCCTCACGGACTTCAAGTACAAGAACCTGGGGAACGCCGAAGGGTGCCAGGACTTCACCGCAGCGCAGATCGCGGCCAACCCCAAAATCTGCATTTCCGGTAACCCCGGCTACAGCGATATCTCCCCCGGAATGTCCAAATGGTCTGCGAATCTCGGCGTGCAGTACGCCATCCCTCTGGGAGCCGCGGGTTCGGTTACGCCGCGTCTGGATACCAGCTATCACACCCGCCGCAACAACAATTTCTACAACAACTACGCGGGCCCGACGGGCAACGGACCGCAGGCCTATACGCCTGGCATGACGATGATGAACGGGCGGATCACCTGGCAGGACGAAGCCCGTCTGTGGTCGGTGGCAGCCTTCGTAACGAATCTTACAAACAAGTACTACTACCAGAGCTACCTCGATCTGCGTGCCTTTGGAGAAGGGCAGATGTCCGCGCAGCCCGGCGAGCCGCGTGAGTGGGGTGTCACAGTCGGCAGGAAGTTCTAGGAGCGCCGGGCATGCTCGAGCTGTATCACGGGGGCCCCGGTGCCAACTCTCTGAAGGCCTTGCTGCCGCTGAAGGAGAAGGGCATCGAGTTCACCAGCCACGTGCTGAACCTGCTGCAGTTCGAGCAGCACGAGCCGTGGTTCGTGAAGATCAACCCGAATGGTCAGGTGCCCGTCCTGGTCCACGACGGCCGGGTCCTAACCGAATCGACTGTGATCAACGAGTACGTCGATGAGACGTTTCCGGGCGTCCCTTTGCGCCCGCCCGATGCCTACGGACGGGCGCAAATGCGGGTCTGGACCAAGTTCGTAGACGAATATTTCTGTCCCGCGCTGTCCTTCCTGGGCTGGCACGCCATGATCAGGACGGCCGTGCGGGATTTGAGTCCGGAGCAGTTCGAGGCAAAAGTCCAGCGTATTCCGTTGAAAGAGCAGCGCGACAAGTGGCGGGAGTCGGCAGCCCAGGCCTGGACGCCGCAACAGCTTGATGATTGGCGCCGCAAGGTGCGGGTGTCGATTCAGCGGATGGAGCAGGGCATGGCCGGACCCTGGATGCTCGGCAGCCAGTTCACGCTGGCCGATGTCAGCCTGTTCTCCATGTTGATCGGGATGCCCGAGCGCTATGCGGACATCGTGAACCAGAAGGACAGCCCGCGCGTCGTTGACTGGTACTCGCGAATGCTGGAGCGCCCCGGGGTCAAGGCGGTGTTGGCGATTCCGCGGCCGTCGCGGCAATTCCTAGAGGCTCAGCAGAAAGCGGAAGCTGCGGCTCGCGCAGACGCCGGCCGCTGAGTTTCGCAGGCGCGGTTTCCTGCAGAAAGAGCGCCAGTACCGTTGCAATCAGCGCGCAGGCCGCTTCGATGTATATCGGTGCGCGGAGCCCATAGTGATCGGCCGCCCAACCCGCGCCCACCGGCGTCGCTACCCCGCCGATCAACTCGCCCAGTCCCATGACGAGGCCGAGCGACGTTGCGATGTAACGGGCTGGAATCGTCTCCGAGGGTATGGTTCCCATGAATAGCGGGAAGACACCACTCGCCGACCAGCCAATGAAAATCAGCACAGCCAGCACAGTCAACGATCCTGGGTAGTACAGCACTGACAGTGGCGTGAGCAGCCCAATGAAGGAGAAGGCAATCATCACGGGCTTGCGGCCGATCTTGTCCGAAATACCGGGCACAATGAATCCAAACAGCGCTGCCGATACACCGAGCACACTCATCAGGACGCTCATATCCGCCAGTGCCACGTGCCGGATGTTGACGTAGAAGAGGGGTAAGAACACCCAGGCGAGAATCATCCAAGGCACCATGAAAATGCTGATCAGGATGCACAGCCACATGTTGCGCTCCCGGAGCACGGTCAGGAGTCGCATCCTGGGTGCTTCTGCCCCCTGAGCTGCCGGGCTGACTTGGGCTGCCGGCCTGACCTCGACTGCAGGGCTAACCTGCGGTGCGGAGCTGACCGCGACTGCGGATCGAGGCTCGCGGACATACCACCAGATGAAGAAGGCGAGGATGAGGCCCGGGACCGCAGCGATGTAGAAGGCAGCGCGCCAGCCGTAAAACGCGGCCAGCGAGACGAGCACCAGCGGGGCCACGGTCGAGCCGATCAGGTTACTGCCGAAGTTCTGCACGAAGCCCATGTTCAGGCCGCGCCGGCTCTCGCTGGACTCTGCCACTACGAGCGATTGCATCACGGGCATGATGGGTCCTTCCGACAGCCCCATCAGGACCCGCGAAGCCAACAGCAGGGCGAAGGAGGTGGCCAGGCCCGACAGGCACGAGCACAAGGAAAAGATGACGAACGCGCCCAGCAGAAAGGGTTTGCGACGCCCCGTCGCATCGGACAGCGCGCCTCCCAGGTAACCGGCGATCGCCCATGCGAATGAGAACCCCGCCGAGACCATGCCGACCTCGGTGTTGCTCAAGTGCAGCTCGGGAGCCACGAACGGCGCCAGGAAGTTGAGGGCGTTGCGGTCAAAGAAGACAAACCCGAAGGCGAGGCTGAGAAGAATCATCAGCCCGACTTCGTAGCCTCGTTTGGACGTCGGCATCAGCGGCCGCGTCCGTGGGGAGTCATGAAATCCAGGGAGGGACCCGAAGGGATTATGCCGGCAGGGTTGAGATTACGGTGACTGCCGTAGTAGTGCATCTTGTATTCTTCTATAGATACCGTCGCCGCCATCCCTGGCATCTGGTAGAGCTCGCGCGTGTAGCCCCAAAGAGCGGGATATTCATACACGTGGCGCAAGTTGCACTTGAAGTGTGAGTAGTATACGGCGTCAAACCGCACGAGAGTAGGAAACAGCCGCCAGTCGGCTTCTGTTACCAGTTCCCCCAACAGGTAGCGGTGGCGTCGCAACCGGTCCTCCAGCCAGTCGAGGGTTTCAAAAACCTGCTGGTAGGCGGTTTCGTACGCTGACTGGCTCGTTGCAAACCCGGCGCGGTACACGCCGTTATTGACTGTGTGATACAGGCGTTCGCTGATCTGGTCGATCTCTTTGGACAGAGCTTCCGGGTAGTAGTCGGTCAACTCGTTCGTGATGTCATCAAACTCATGGTCGAACATCCGGATGATGTCCGCCGACTCGTTGTTGACGATAGTGTGGTTTTCCTTGTCCCACAGAATCGGCACGGTCGCGCGGCCGGTAAAGAGCGGGTCGGCCTGGCTGTAGAGCTCGTAGATATAGCGGACACCGGTCAGCGGGTCAGGTTGGGCGAATGTCCAACCGTGATCGAACACGAAAGGCTCGACGAAACTGATTGAAACGATGTTCTCGAGGCGTTTGGCCACACGGGCAATCATTGTCCGATGGCACCAGGGGCAGGCTCGGGCAACGTAGAGATGGTAACGGCCCGGCATTGCCGGGTAATCGGCATCTGCCGCCCTGATCCAATGCCGGAAGGTGCTCGGCGGCCGGACGAACTCTCCCGAGCCGCTGGCCGGAAGCGGCTCGTTGCGCCATTCACCGTCGATCAATTGACCCATCGCGGCTCCGATGTTGCGCGCGAGATTTGTGCTGCGAGAGTAACTGGCGCAGCGGGCAGCGGCTAGGGGTTACGCTGTGGGTAGAGCGCAAATTCACTTGGCGGCGAGCCTTCATTGCCATAGCAGAGCATCTGGCGCACATTGCCGCGCAGGCACCGTCGCCGTGGCCAAGCCGCTGCAAAGAGAAGGGTCATGGACAGCGCACGAACTACAGATCGACGAGCATTTCTGCAGTCGGCAAGCGGTATGTTGACCGGCCTGCTGGCGGCCGGCAGTCCGTTGGCATCCTTTGCCCCCTCGCGCGCCTGGGCATTGGATCTGATTGCACTAACAACCCAGGAGGGCGCCACCCTTCTCGCAGCCGCGCGGACGATTGCCCCACACGACAAGCTGGAGGACGCGGCGTACGCACTCGTCGTTCACTCTGTGGATGCGTTATCGGCCAAGGACGCGAGTGTGCGAAAGCAATACCAGGAAGGCTTAGGCCGGCTGGGTGCCAACTTCGCTCTCGCCGGCGAGCAGGCCCGTGTGGAGGCTCTCACGGCGGTGGAGTCATCCGCCTTCTTCCAGGCCCTCCGGACCAACACGCTGCAGGTCTTGTACGCTACGCCAATGGCCTATGCCCATTTCGGGTACGAGGGCGAGGCCTTTTCCAAGGGTGGCTACCTGCTCCGGGGCTTCAACGATCTGCGCTGGCTTCCCGAAGTCCCCCAGGCCGACAGTGGCCCGGCACCGGGATCCGCGTGATGCGCATAGATTCAAACGACGATGGTGCGGTAGTCATCATTGGCTCAGGTGCCGGTGGAGGCACGCTCGCGCACGAACTGACGCGCCGCGGCACCAAGGTGGTGCTGTTGGAGGCCGGCCAGCGCCAGTCACTCGCCTCTTTCTCACAGGTGCCGGGTGAAGCCTTTGGGCAGCTGACGTGGCTCGATCCTCGCACCCAGTCGGGGACGTGGGGCGTGGCGAAGGACTTTCCCGGCCTTCCAGTGTGGACCTGCAAGACGGTAGGAGGCACGACCGTTCACTGGACCGCCGCGACGCCCCGGTTCCGGCCCTGGGAAATTCGCGCGCGGACCACCTACGGCTCCGTGGCAGGTACATCGCTCATCGACTGGCCGATCGCCTACGAGGAGCTCAAGAGCTACTACCAGTTGGCAGAGCGGCGCCTGGGAGTGACCCGGCGAAACGGCAATCCCGGCATGCCGGCATCGAACAACTTCAAGGTGATGTACGCGGCGGCGAAGAAAGTCGGCTACAAGCGCGTCCATACGAATTACATGGCAATCAACACGCGGCCGCGGGATGAGCGGGGGTTCTGCATCCAGCAGGGCTTTTGTGCACAGGGATGCAAGACGGGCGCGAAATGGAGCACCCTGTACACGGAAATCCCGCGCGCCGAGGCCACCGGGAAGCTGGACCTGCGCATCCAATGCATGGCAACTCGCATCGAGCATGGGGCCGATGGACGGGTGAGCGCAGTCATCTATCGCGACAGCAAGGGTGTCGAGCAGCGTCAGAAGGCACGGATCGTCTGTGTCGCCGGCAATTCGATCGAGACCGCCCGCCTGCTGCTGCTGTCGGAGTCCGCGCGCTTTCCCCACGGACTGGCCAACTCGGCAGGGCAGGTTGGACGCAACTACTGCCACCATATCAGCGGCTTCGTGTGGGGTACCTTCGAGCAGCCCGTGAAGTTCTGGAGGGGGGCTGTGCTGGCGGGAACCGTTGAGGATGAGACCGTCAACGAGCCGAAGAGGGGCTTCGTCGGTGGCTATCATCTGGAGCTCATATCGCTCGATCTGCCGACGTTGCCGTTGGTGGGCCTGCCATACGGCTGGGGGCGCGACTTCGCCGCCATCATGGAGGATTATCGGAACATGGCCGGCATGTTCATCTGTGGGGAAGATCTCGGGCGCGCAGACAACCGGATAACGCTGGATCCGAAGATCAAGGATGCCTACGGCTCACCCGTTGCGCATGTTCATGTCGATGAGCACGACAATGACAAGGCGCTGCGCAAACATGCCCAGGATTCAGCGGCGAAAATGTATCAATCGATCGGCGCCAAACGGGTCATCAGAAGCCTCACGCCACCAGCGACACATAACATGTGTACCGCACGTATGAGCGCTAATCCAGGCGATGGGGTTACCAACGCCTGGGGCCAGGCCCATGACATCAATAACCTGTTTATTTCGGACGGCAGTGCGTTCAGCTCACCCGGATCGGCCAATCCCACGCTGACCATCGTGGCACTGGCGTTGCGTCAGGGCGAATACATCAGCCGGCAGATGGCGGCGAAGGCTATCTGATTAAATCAGGCTGATTACTGCAGGTCCGATTACTTCTTCGCGTCTTCCGCCGCGTCCTGGACCTTATCCCGCGCCTTGTTGACGTCGTCCTTGATGGAGTCGCCCACTGGCTCATGGCCGCCGTTCTTGATCGTATCCACCGTGTGATCCACCTTTTCACCGGCCTTTTCCGCAGGCCCCCGGTTATCGCACCCGGCCGCGGCACCGAGAGCCAATGCACATGTGAGTCCCACCAGAACAGTTGTACGGATCATCTTCACGCTCCTTGACACGGGAACCCTATATTCATCGGAAGGAGCTTGAACACGGCAGAAGCAATTCTGAGAACATTGTGTAGGAGCCGTCCGACGTGGCGGTGTGACGAGCAGGCGAAAGCCTGCGCAGGAGTAGACTGTGATTTCGATGCGCTCTGTATGGATCGGGGTCCTGACCCTGGGATGGGTACTTTCGTCGGGGCTGGTCTTTGCCGAGGCCGCTCAGTTCGTTACTGAAGATGCGGCGGTAGACCGGGTCCTGGAGCTTGCCGACCAACGCCTGGCAGTCATGCCTTCCGTTGCCGCCGTGAAGTGGCAGACCCATGCGCCGATATTCGACCCCCCGCGAGAGAACGCGGTTATTCAGCGCGCTCAGGATCTCGGAGCTCCGATGGGTCTCGCAAGCGATCCAGTGAAGCACCTGTTCGAATTGCAGGCGACGCTCGCACGCGAGGTGCAGGGTGCGTTGCACGAGGAATGGAAGGCGCACGGCTTTTCGTATTCTGAGCCCGTCACTACACTTGCTGCCCTACGCCCCCGGCTCGACGGCCTGACGGTTGATCTTCTTCAGGCGATTTATCTTGCAGCTCCCGTTCTGCAGAGAGACGAGTTTGAAGCCCACTACACCGCGTCGGCGCAGCAGCGACTTCATAGTGCTGGATGGATCGATCAAAACCGCCATGACTTGCTTGAGGTTCTGCACAGCGTTCGGGAGACACCCGTACCTGCACTTCAGCGCATCTCTTCGAGCGGGCTGCTCCGCGTGGGTACGACGGGCGACTATGCGCCGTTCAGCCTCGAAGCCAACGGCTCGCTCACTGGCTCAGACATCGAGTTGGCGCAGAAGCTGGCCGAGCAGCTTCACGCGCGCGCTGTTTTCATCCATACCTCCTGGTCCTCGATGCTCGATGACCTTGGCCGTGGCGCCTTCGATTTGAGCATGGGTGGGGTATCTGTAACTCCCGCTCGCCAGGCGCAGGGTATTTTCTCTGTTCCCTACTCCTCAGGTGGCAAAACAATCCTTGCGCGCTGCGCGGACGCAAGAAAGTTTCGCGGCGGCCTTACGTCCGTGGATCGATCGAAGGTCCGCATCATCGTCAACCCAGGCGGTACGAACGAGCAATACGTCCGATCCAACGTCCACCACGCACGCATCGTCGTATACCCCGACAATCGCGCAATATTCGACGAGATCACAGCCGGCCACGCCGATGTCATGATCACCGACGACGTGGAAGCGGAACTACAGACGCGCCACCATCCAGGCCTATGCCGCACATTCCCCGGCACGCTCACACACGCCGACAAAGCCATCCTAATGCCTCGCGATCCCAACCTCGTACAGGCCGTCAACGATTGGTTGACCCCCGCCATTGCGGCCGGCGAGCCCGCGCGTATGCTAAAAGCCTATCTGAGATGATCCAGGCTAAGGTGACCCATGCCCCTGACCAAAATCGAACACTACCTGGTCCTCACCGACGACATCGACGCCACGCGCGATTTCTACATCGAAGCACTCGGCATGCAGGCAGGATTTCGCCCGCCGCTCGGATTTCCAGGTCACTGGGTATACATCGGCGACACGCCGGTGATACACATCGCCGAGTGGGGCACCTATACAGCACGCTCGAAGGCCAGGGGTGTGGATGTGACCACACGCGCGAGTGGAACCGGACCGGTGGATCACATCGCGTTTGGTGCTCAGGATTATGATGACGTGTTGGCGAGGCTGCAGCGCCTCGGTGTTGCCGTCCGCGTCAACGACAACCCCGGCAATATCGTACGGCAGCTGTTTGTCTTCGACCCCAATGGGGTGAAGATCGAGATCAACTTCAGAAAGTGACCCGGACGGCGCCAAACACGCAGGACCGAAGCCGGGCGGCAACAGTACGAGCGTGCCTGTGGCGAACGTCGCCGCCTGTCCGAAACGGTTAACCGGTGACTGCCGATTCAGGCGCTGCCCGCCACGTCCACCAGGATCTTGGTCCCTTCCTGCCGGTGCAGCCGCTCGAAGCCGTCACTGATCAACTTGTCGAACGCAATCGTCTCCACCCACCCTTGAGTGGGATAAGCGCCGCCGGCCATTTGCTCGATCACGCTCGGAAAGGCATTGCACGATAGCGCAACACCGGTGATCCGCGCTTCCGACATCAGGATCTGCATCGGGTCGATCGTAATCGGCCGTGTATGAATGGCGACAACAACGACATTGCCGTCGAGTGCCGTGCCGGCCAGCGCCGCCTGGAAAGCAGCCGGGACACCGGCTGCGTCCACTGAAGCGGCGGCACCCCGTCCGCGCGTGAGATCTTTGATTGCCGTAACGATGTCCCGGGCAGTTGGATCGAGTACGACCTCGACGCCGAGCTTCGTCAGGACGGCTCGCCGAGCCGGTATCGGATCCGTCATCAGCACCCGGACGCCGCGATTGCGCAGAGTGAAATAGACCCCAATCCCGATTGGGCCGCCGCCGTGCACGACCACGGTCTGACCGGATTGCACCTTGCACCGATCAGCTGTTCGCCACGCAACGGCCATTGGTTCGATCAGCGCCCCCTGCATCGCGGACATCCCACGCGGCAGCTTGTGGGCCATGGAGCGTCGCACAGTCGTGAATTGCGCAAGTCCGCCGCCTTCGCGGTTATAACCGTGAAAGGCCAACAATCCGCAATGGTTGTACTGCCCGGAAGTGCAAAACACGCAGTGACCGCATGTCTCGACCGGCTCTACGGCGACGCGATCGCCACCGCTCAGGTCCTTGATTCCCTCGCCGACATCGACGACTTCGCCGCACAGCTCGTGACCCAGAATGACCGGATTCTTGACGCCGGTCAGCGGGTGAGGCGTATCGCGAGTGGTGATCGGCCCGTCGTAGTACTCGTGCAGGTCGCTACCGCAGATACCGTTGTACAGAACGCGCAGCTTGATCTCTCCGGGACCGACCCCCGGCTCCGGAACATCTTCCAGCCGCAGATCCTGACGGCCGTGGAAAACGGCTGCACGCATTTCTTACTGTCCGAGGCCCGAGGTCAGATCACTCTGCGATAACAATCGGATGGGCACGCGAGGTACACGCCAGATGTCCTGCGCATACTCACAGATCGTGCGATCGGAGGAAAACTTGCCCGAGCGCGCGACATTGAGTATGGACATTCTGCTCCACTGGGCGGGATCCTGGTAGACCGTGCTGGCGTTTGCCTGGCAGTCCACGTAGGACTGGAAGTCCGCAAGCAGCATGTACGTATCCCAGTTCAGCAGTCCGTCGACGATCGGCCGGAACAGGCTGCTGTCGCCGCGCGAGAAGAACCCGTCGCGGATGAAGTCGATGACACCGCGCAGCTCCGGGTTGCTCTCGTAGAACGAGGCCGGCTGGTAGCCGCGGGAGCGCAACGCTTCAACTTCCGCTGCGCTCAAGCCGAACATGAAGCAGTTCTCGACACCCACTTCCGTGCAGATCTCGATGTTGGCGCCGTCCATCGTGCCGATGGTCAGCGCGCCATTCATGCAGAACTTCATGTTGCCGGTGCCCGAGGCCTCCTTGCCGGCAGTGGATATCTGCTCGGACAGATCGGCGGCCGGATAGACGCGCTGCCCGTTAGTGACGTTGAAATTGGGCAGGAACACGACCTTGATGCGGTCGCGGATCTGCGGGTCGCGGTTGACGACATCACCCACCGAGTTGATCAGCTTGATGATGAGCTTCGCGATGTGATAGCCGGGCGCCGCCTTGCCGCCGAAAATGAAAGTCCGTGGCTGCATGTCGAACCCGGAGTCCGACTTCAGCCGGTGATACAGAGCGATGACGTGCAGGATATTGAGGTGTTGGCGCTTGTATTCGTGAATGCGCTTCACCTGCACATCGAACATCGAGTCAGGGTCGACCGCGACCCCGGTGCGGCTGTGCGCAATTCCCGCGAGCTCGAGCTTGTTGGAGCGTTTGATTGCGCGCCAATCGCTCTGGAACGCGCTGTCGTCCGCGAATTTCTCCAGGTCGCTCAGGTGGGCGAGATCCTTGATCCACCCGTCGCCGATGGCATCGCAGATCAGCTCGCACAGGCGGGGGTTGGTCAGGGCCAGCCACCGGCGCGGCGTGACGCCGTTGGTCTTGTTGCTGAACTTCTCGGGCCACAGCTCGTAGAAGTCCTTGAGTACGTCCTGCTTCAGCAGTTGGGTATGCAGGTCGGCGACACCGTTGATCGCATGACTGCCGACACAGGCAAGGTGCGCCATGCGGACATACTTACCGCCGTTTTCGTCGATCAGCGAAAGGCGCGCTATCCGTGCCTCATCGCCGAAGTAGCGGATGCGCATGGTATCCAGAAATCTCGCATTGATCTCGTAGATGATCTCCAGGTGCCGCGGCAACACCTTGGCGAACACCGAGATGGGCCAACGTTCCAGCGCTTCCGGCAGCAGCGTGTGGTTGGTGTAGGCGAAGGTCTGCTGCGTGATGTCCCACGCGTCATTCCACTCCATGCCGTTCTCGTCAACGAACAGACGCATCAGCTCGGCGACGGCGATGGCCGGGTGGGTATCGTTGAGCTGTACGGAGAACTTCTCGTGGAAACGTGTGAGCGGGATCTGTTGAACCTTCAGGATGCGCAGCATGTCTTGCAGCGAGCAGCACACGAAGAAGTATTGCTGCTCCAGGCGCAGCTCCTTGCCTTGGATTGCCTCGTCGTTCGGATAGAGCACCTTCGTCACGTTCTCGGAAACGACCTTCTGGTTCACGGCTCCGTAGTAGTCACCGCGGTTGAAAGTCGAGAAGTCGAACGACTCGGGCGCTTCGGCGCGCCATAGACGCAATGTGTTAGCCGTATTGACGCGGTAACCCAGAATCGGTGTGTCGTAGGGAACACCGTTGACGACGCGGGTGGGTAGCCAGCGGATGCGCAGCCGTCCCAGGTGATCCGTGTACTTGTCCGTGTGGCCGCCCAGTTTGACTTCCACAACCCACTCGGGGCGGGGCAGCTCCCAGGCGTTGCCGAAGCGCAGCCACTTGTCGGTCTTCTCAATCTGCCAGCCATCGGCAATCTCCTGTTGGAAGATGCCGAACTCGTAGCGGATCCCGTAACCCAGTGAGGGGATTTCCAGGCTGGCCATCGAATCCAGAAAGCAGGCGGCCAGACGCCCGAGGCCGCCGTTGCCGAGGCCCGGCTCGTCCTCGCACCCGATCAACTCGTCGACGTCGAGTCCCAGCTCGCGAACCGCCTGGCGGACCTCCTCGGTGATTCCCAGGTTCAACAGGTTGTTGCCCAGGTGAGGGCCCATCAGGAATTCGGCCGACAGGTAGGCAACAGTGCGCGAGCCGTGATTGGTATAGGCCTCTGCGGTGCTGATCCAGCGGTGCAGCATCCGATCCCGCACGGTGTACGCCAGGGCCATGTAGTAGTCGTGGCGCGTGGCCAGGGCGGGGATTTTTCCCTGCACGCAGAACAGGTTGTCGAGGAAGTCGCTCTTGAACGCTTCCTTGCTCATGGCGACCCGCTCGTCTTCGGACTTCGGGTCCGTGCCTCGCCGGTGCTGGATTTGCGCGTTCATTTCTTGTTCGCCTCTAAGGATCGGAAGCATCCCCCCCCTGTAGATGCC
>Ga0307511_10002448_pt1 | contig 19411 bp, 13 predicted proteins | sample 13_EM_MG_FD_200266 | JGI IMG/M metagenome (GOLD analysis project Ga0307511, IMG submission 200266) | Populus trichocarpa ectomycorrhiza microbial communities from riparian zone in the Pacific Northwest, United States - 13_EM | ecosystem: Host-associated > Plants > Roots > Unclassified | place... | reverse complement strand
CTGCTGGCGTGGCATGGGGAATGGATATCTTTGCCACTCATTGCCTGACACGTGGAAGTGAGATGAGGAGTTGGTGATCATATGGCTTGATGACTCTCATGGAAAGAGATTTTGTGGCTGATATTAAAGAGGAAGTTTATGGAAGCTACATATATTGTACTGAACTTTTCCTACAGTACAGCGCTACAGTCTACAGGCATAAAGAGGCAAGTTTTTGACATAAACATGGACAGAAGGATTAGGCTCGGCTAAAAAATTGGTAACAAAATTAGTTAATACGTTACAGCCATGTTTTCGAAGCTTCAAGACTGTTTTTAAAACATAAAATTATGGATGTGGTGGGATTACAATGGATAAAAAAAAGTTCTAATAGCATGGTGGTGCTTAAAATGTAGTAAAATTTCATCCAATGTGTGGTAATAATGCAAGGTAGGCAGAAAGCCGTTCCATATTCCATGAAGTACAGTCTTGTGCTCTGGTATTCATCATTTTTTATGGCATAACTCAATTCACATATTGACAATATTAAAATATGAGAAATTTTCCAAGAAAGAGAGCTGGATCACCCTGACTCTTAGCCTTGTAAAAGAACACCGTTTCTGCTGCTAACCAATCTTTATGCTTTGAAATTCCAAGATCAATGACGAAAATTATACGTCTTTTCCATTCAGAAAGAACTCTATAAACTGATGCTGACATAACCAAAATTTGTTACAGTTAAGATGAACCACTAAAAATAAGAAGTCATGTTACATTGTATTGAGAAGTTCAAAATATCAAAAAAGTAATCCAAACCTTGACTAGCTTCCCAGATTGAGATACCTGCTCCCCTAGTCGAGCTTCTTCTAGAGAACACTGCGTGATTGATAGGGTCATCATCAATGTAGAGGAAAAAATCCTCCCCACTGTTCTTTTCCCACTGTAATTTAGGCTTATGCTTCTCCTGTAAAGAGAGGTATTCTATTTCCGCGATGGCTCCACCACCTTCAGAACCTGCAGTTTTGTGACTAATTTAACAATCCCAACATACTGTTTAGGAATACAAGGGTGGACCACAAAAAAAACACAATTTTATTGTACTTCAACACTATACATGAACCTCATACAACCAAGAAACAAGTAAAACGTTCTCACAATATGCTGCCCATGACTTGCTCAAAAGCACCCACAAGCTCACTTAATTTTCTCTTAACTCACTACCTGTAACATTCGCACTTACAAGCTCACTTAATTTTCTCTTAACTCACTACCTGTAACATTCGCACTTACACAAGCACTCATAAGGTGAAGCGCACAGATTTTGAAACATAACTATATGGAGCCAAGTTTAATTATTTATACTAGTTCAAGGCCAGTTGTAAAACACTTTCCTTTTTTTCGCATGTCTAGTTGGTATGAAGATGCTGTATAAATTTTGTTCAAAGAAGACTCTCCCTATTGGCTAAACTTGTCTTCATGGTTGGATTTAAACAATACCACAGCTGGCTTAGTATAATTCTTGGCTTGCTTGAGAAAGCAAATTTAATTTCACTTCTTCTAAGTGTCAAGTCAGCGTTCAGCGTTGAATTACCCTCAACAACAACTCCTATTGTCATTCCAAGTCACGAGTAGAACTCCATAAACTTCCTCCATTGAGTTCCTTAGGGCTCGGTGCATACACCAGGCACTTTGCCCTCCGTATCAATATAAATGTGAAAGTCCTTGTAAAACCTTCTATCTTGCAAGTGATAAAGCAATTCACCAAGCTTCTTTCATGCATGGAATACATGATTTTCTGCTAAACAAATAGCTGATTGACTGTTGCAGCATAAGTTTTTGAGAGAAAGAGTGTTTCCAGGAGCATTAGAACAGCAAGAAATTGGTATGGGGAAAAAAAGCAAATCTGGATTTGCTTCCTCAAGCTGACTGTGTATTATACAAGGACAGCTATGGTGTTATCAGGACCAGTTGTTTAATTTCCCTCGCATAGCATGGGAATGCATTTTGATCAGGAGTTGTGCACATCTTCATACACAGCAGTTGCTTGCCACCAACTTGGGAAAATGGCCATTTGCGACTCCCATAAAATGAGTGACATATAAGCGTGTTCCATATATGGTGTGGTATTCGTAGTGAAAGGAGACAAAGCTAAGTTAGCTTATCTATCTATCTATCTAATAGATAGATAATTTAAGTGTTTGTTTTGGTGACTCCACCCCTTGTCTTTCTAAACACAAGATATACCCCACATTAACAAGAATCAGTTTCAATAACTGGAGGCAGCATGGCTAGCAAATTTAAGGAAACCAGCAGATCCTATAATATTGTTGGTTTGTCCAGACCCATTCCAGCAAGGGTTGTGTAATAAGATGTGTATGAATCCTTCACCCTCCCATGAGTTGGAATCTCTTATTGTCTTGGACAACATGGATGGGCCATTCTGTAGTTTAAAGCTAGATGCCGAGATGGGAAGATAAAAGGAGAAGAAAGCCTAGGCTGCTAGCCAAGTGCTTGTTGGTGTCTTGTCCAAAGTTATTGAAATCAAACTAGAATATCTCCCGAATGAATCACCAAAAGAAAGAAAGAAAAACAAGTGAAGGGGATAAATGAAAGAAAGATGAAAAGTACCTTCAGAAAGCATGAAATCATTTCCGTAAAAATTGATGCCCAGAAATATCTTATGGGCCAGGGTACGAGCACCCCTGTTGCCTGTGAGTATCTGCAGAGTGAAATGGATTCACTTCAAAGGTGCATTTGGACCTGGGTTGTGAGGGCTTGAGAAGTCATGGTTCATTAATGAGAAACTATCTACAGCATCACTCAAGCTCTGAAGATCCTCTGGACTGAAGTCATGAGGTTGGAGCTTCTCTAAATATGGTGGACAGATAATGTAGGCCTACTGTAAATGTTGCTTCCCATTCCGTGATGATAGGCCTACTGTAAATGTTGCTTCCCATTCCGTGATGAGCTTACAGAATGCATTGCATGCCCAAGTTGTTTAATAAACTGCAGCGCCTAGGCTTGCAGGCCCGGACACAATCCTCAAAATCCCGCCACAGTGTGTTGATGGTTTCATCTACTAGCAAATGGATTGCGAAAACTTGGATTGTAAGCATAAAATCAGGAAAAAACTACATGTTTTAGAAGTAAAAAATTTATACGAAACCTTTGATCGCACATTGAAGCAAGAAAATCATGAATTAGCAATTTTCCTTTCCTTTTCTTATTTTTTTTCTTGATATGAACTAACAGTTTTCTCCTCATCAGTTTGGTTTATAAATAAGGCACTGAAAAATTTTACATGGAGTATGATACATAGAACACAATATTTTGGTAGGTTTCAATAAAAATCAGATCCTAACAAAAATTGAGCTATAAAAGAAGCCTTATACAAGTCAACAGTTACCTTATTCCTCATTTCAGGATCATGGAAGACGCCATAAGCTGCCCACCTTGACCAGGGCTCAAGCACATTGCCGTCATATTCCATTTCCCTACAAATAGAGAAGAATCAACAGGCAACCAGAACTAAAGTAAAGCCAAATGGATGGTTTTCTTGACCTAAGAATGGTCAGAAGTACTAAAATTTTGAACACCTGAGGATCCATACGCAGACAAGTAAAAATTGTCCATTCGTAGTTTAAACCTTTGGGTATTCACAACTATGAGAAATTGGATCTGAGAGCTTCTCATGAGTATGAAAGAAATATCTTAATGGACATTACAGAGATGTCTGACGGAAAATTAATTCAGTTCATTTACACAAGATTTTTAAAAAAATATAGACTTCAAGTGATCAGTGTTTGGACTACCAGAAAATATTTTTAAATTTAAACAACATGTAGAACTGGTTAGTTTAAAATACTCATCCACATTTCTGAATTTGCTTTATTATAATCTAGTGACTGTCTCGTCCAATTCATTGATGCCCAACTCCACATGATTTCAGATAGCATCACTTGGATCAATTATCAAATAGCTATTGGATTACATTTTCTTAAGAAAAAAAAAATCCAAACAATTCCCTATTACAAAAGCAGAGAAGAGTAAATGAAACATAAAGTGGTTTGGAATTACCAGAGCATCTCCATGCCTTCTAAGCTCCGAAATCCATCCCATATCAGCATTATGTCTCCCCTCCAGAACTAACCCAGCACCTTGACTGGGCAACACAAAACAAAAGGAACGAATTATAACATACCAATCAAAAATTACAAAAAAGAAGAAGTTATATTTGCTGTAAATGCAGAAATCAGAAAATACACAGCTCTTCAAATCATACAAAACAGGCGATAAATGCGTAAACTTATTGGTAAACAGCTTCGCCATTTCATATCCCTTGGAGTTCCTAGAAAGTTATCATCATAACACTCTGGTTAACTAATTCACTAAATAAAGAAGGAAAAATGGAATGCCATTGGGATATACGCAGCATATACCATTGAGACTGTAATGTAGGCCAATACAGGAAATTTGCCTTCATTCTTCGAAACCTTTGTATTTTCCTACGACGACATTTCGATTTTAAACAAAATAACTATTTGCAGCAAATGATTAGTTAGCGATTAACAGCAACCGCAAGATACTTACGTCGAGGATTTCTTGGTGATTCACGTCGGTTATAACGACTCCGTCTTCTTCAAACTGTACTGATTGAGACACTCACAGTCACTGCGGCTGGGTCTGCACCTGGCCATGGCCATGGCCAGTGAACAACCACCCAACCAGCCAACTTCACTCTCGTTTGGAAATGAAACGAGTTGCCTTTTTATATATAAATGGGCTTTAGAAGAGGCTCTAGGTAGGCCCAAGTGACATTTTTGTCATTCTATTTTTGGCTTTTTGCACAGGTACATGCAGTTAAGAGGAAATAGATTAATTTTTATTATTATTATTATATATCTGATCTGAATGCAATCAAAGAAAAGGAAAGGGCTTTTGCTCTTTGGAGATAAACCCCAGAGTGTCTACCTCGGCAGCTCAAACGCTACGAACGACCATCCTGTCTTGATTAAAGAAGGTAACTTTTATCCTCTTGCTTCTATTCGCTTACCTCTCTCTGTCATATTTTGTTCCTCTAAAATTGCCTAAGCTTAAATATGGAGCCTAAGCTCTTGTTCTCCTCATCCATTGCTTCGCTATCTACTTCTTTACCCTTTTTTCTCTCACAAAAATCTTCTTATTTCCTCGAAAGACCCAAACTTTCTGTCAGAACCAATCTCTCTGTTTCACCTTTTCAACTAGAAAATTCGCAGTTTTTAGGTAATGGTTTGGTTTTTGTAGAGAGAAACGGGTCTTTTAGTGGCAAGTTCAGAAAAACCCGTCTCCCATTTGAGCCCGTTAGAGCTGCTGGTGTCAAGTGGAGAAAGGAGCGTCCTTTTGATAATGTGATTGACAGGGACAAGAAGTTGAAATTAGTTATGAAGATAAGGAAGATTTTGGTTAATCAACCCAATAGAATTATGTTACTTAGGGAATTGGGTAAGTTTAGAAGAGAATTGGGTCTTACGAAGAAGCGTCGATTTATTGCTTTGTTGAAGAAATTCCCTGCGGTGTTTGAGATTGTGGAAGAAGGGGTTTATTCATTGCAATTCAGATTGACGCCCGAGGCTGAAAGACTGTATCTAGAGGAATTGAAGGTTAGGAATGAGATGGAGGATCTGTTGGTTCTGAAGTTGAGGAAATTATTGATGATGTCTATGGATAAGCGGATTTTGTTGGAGAAAATAGCCCATTTGAAGACTGATTTTGGGTTACCTTTTGAATTTCGGGATACGATTTGTCATAGATATCCACAATACTTTAGAGTTGTTGCAACTGGAAGGGGTCCTGCATTAGAATTAACTCATTGGGATCCTGAGCTTGCAGTATCAGCCGCTGAATTAGCTGACGAGGAAAATCGAGCCAAAGAGCTGCAAGAGAAAGATTTGATAATTGATAGACCACTAAAGTTTAACAGAGTGAAGCTGCCTAAGGGCTTACAGCTTTCCAAGAGTGAAATGAGAAGGGTTTGCCAGTTCAGAGACATACCTTACATATCTCCTTATTCAGACTTTTCCCATCTGAGATCAGGTTCAAAGGAGAAGGAAAAACATGCTTGTGGGGTTGTTCATGAGATTTTAAGTCTCACAGTTGAGAAGCGGATCCTTGTTGATCATCTTACTCATTTTCGAGAGGAGTTCAGATTCTCTCAGCAGCTGAGGGGGATGCTAATAAGACATCCTGATTTGTTTTACGTGTCTTTGAAAGGGGATAGGGATTCAGTTTTCCTTAGGGAAGCATATTGTGATTCTCATTTGGTAGAGAAGGACCGGCTATTGCTCATCAAAGAGAAGCTTCGTTCTCTAGTTATGGTTCCTAGATTCCCTCGGAGAGGTGCTCCGAAGACAGATTCTGTAGCTGGAGAAGATGGAACTTCTGGGCATGAAGATGGAATTATTAAGGAGGCTGAAGATTGGTCTGATATTGATAGTTACTTGAGTGGTGATGAGCTCAATGATGATGAAGATGATGATTATGAAGATGATTGGAGTGATGAAGATGATGATATGCCCCCAGATTTTGAAGATGATGATGATGATGGAACTGTGAGAATTCGTTTGAGCAAATCAATCAAGCAGACAGATACTGTAACAAATGACAAAGAGAAGGTGCTCACTCCAGTGTTTCCTGATGGCCGGCCAAGAGAGCTTTGGTGAATGAGATTCAAATCTGCCATATGCATCATTAGCTGTGCCCTGGTGTAGGGTTACTGCTCCAAGAGGCTATCATCGTAGCATTATTGCTACAGTAAGTGTGAGTTTTCTGGATGAAGAACATAGATTTCACAAGGTTATTCAAAAGTACGGGTCTAGACCATGTTCTCGAGTTTGAAGTCTCAGGAAGTACCTTGCAAATGGAGACATGCAGCAATAGCATGTGCCTTCTTCTCTTCAAACTTGTGCAAAACTTAGAGATATGGCTCCTGAACTTCTGAAACCATTAAAAGAAAACTTTTTTGCATGGATAATAGGTATTTGTATCTTGCTTTCAATATGTAGTAGTTTATGCCTTCTGTTAATATAATTAACCTAATAGCCTTTTCAAATTATAAACATAGATCTTTTTGGAATGTTATTTTTCTGTTTAAATCGTTAAGCTGATTTTCTCATTAATCATGGAAGCACCCTCTAATAGTGAATATCGATAGCTGAAATCTGTGAGTTTCTCATATGTAGCTGACCAAAGCCAAAATTACGTGGTGGGTTGATGGCTTCTAACTTCCATTTCCGAAATATGATTTAGCTTTCGTTCTGCAATAAGTTCTATCAGCTGTATATATGTATGGCGATGCTTTTGTTAAAGTAACCTGCCAGCTACAAATTGTTTGCACATTGAGACCACAACTTTGGATATCTATTTTAGGGCTTGACAATAACTCTATATTCAGATTCATGAACTAGTTTATTGTATTCATCATGGATAATCTTGACAATAACTCTATGTTCAAACTCGTTTCTTCCACGCAATGAGATACTAGTTTCTATTGTAGTGATACATTTCTTCAGAACCGTCATCAAACCCTGTTGCCAGCTCTTGGGCATCACCAAACTCCCTCTTTCAGATCAAGTACAGTAGATAATAAATGGTAGTAGATGCTAAAAGTCCTCCCAGTGAAAGCTACCAAGCCCTCCTTTTCCATTTTATAAATCACAATAAATTTCTTCTTCCTGTTAGAAATTTCTTACCCTATTAGAAATTTCTTACCCTATTATTTTACTTCCTCATTTTTGTCGTGTATATGTGACTGCTTTTTTACTAGATTTTCAACTTTCAATCTTGTGTAAAGATGAGTTGAGACTATCCAGGCTGGAGTATGTGAATAGTAGAACATCTAGATTCGGATGCCCTTGTACACCAAATCTCAAATTCTGCATCATTTTTACATCCAGAAAATTCTCCATGTCGTTTTTGTTTATCAGAGACCTTGTGTTTTATAAAATTCATGCATTCCAAGATAATATATATCTATAACTAAATCAATCTAATAAAGCAACTAAAAAGAATAATCTTCAGCATCATTTTATCAGATTATATTGAGCATCACTATCATGCTTTGTCGAAATCACATCACTTGTTCTGCAAAATTGATACTACAGGTGCATATAGCCACGGACGTTAGGGTTAGGGTTATATCGGTGATAAAAGATAGAAAACAGGGTTAGTGGCTGCATGTAATAAGCTTAAACATAATCAGTTTTTACTCCTACATCACCTTCTTTCATTGTTTATCTTTCCAGTCAGTTTCAGGTCGTAAGGTCTGACAGCGAGATGTGCCGGGCTGTTGACATGTTAGGTATCCTTCCAAGAAAAAGAAAAGGTTTGGGGTGAGATGTGGCGGAGTGTGAAGTTTTTTTTTCTTGTTGTGCTATGCAGCTGTGAAGACTCTTGAACCTGGGGTACACTATTTTGGAACGCAAGGGGAAATTTTAATAGTTCTAAGAAGTTTTACGCTAAATAACTTTTTTTTTCCTCTATTGAACTGGTACAGTACTAGAGAGCCTTCTGATCAGGAGATCAATGAAATTGGCAAACTGCAAGGAAAATTTTATAGTGATAAGTAAGTGTCTAGTGGATATTTATTTCAAAGAAAGAGATAAACACAAAAAACAATTAAAATTTATAATTTAATAAAAATAATAAAAATATCTCTATTTAAAATTTTACTCTTCTATTTGTATTTTTCTTTAGATAAGTCAGAAAATAATTAATGGGATTATACTTTCTCATAAAAACATTATTATATAAATGTCTGATTACGACAGAGATTATTACATTTCCTGACTTCTGATATGTTCGCTGCTAGGATAGAGAGATTGGAGGAATTGTTCTTGCGTGGACTTAATGAGATAATAGATATGGTTGGGATGCCTAGAGCTACTTTATTCTTTGTTCAGGGGGGACTGAAATGGCTCTTCGCAGCCAGTGGGTTTGAGAAAAAACCCCTCTTGGAATCAAATTAAAGGCCACTAAATCACGTGTCACATAGTGGAGTCCCCACAAATTCTTCTGTTGTCTCATACACACACTTCCATTTGTCTGGCTTGTGAGAAGGTAATTGGCTCAGCTGCTCAAGTAAGGTTTTTTGAGTCTATATAAGGAGGGTCTGCTCCTTCTTGATTAAGTCAGGACAAAAGAAAGCATAGGTTCTCTCCATGCGCAGATCTTCAAGGCACTGGCTGTTCACTCCCCCTCAAGGGCTTCCTGTTTGCCCAATCTGGTAATGATGGTTTTGTGTTTTAAGACAAAACATATACTACCAAGTATCGAGGCAGGCTGGGGGCTCTTTTGGGGGTTTAAACAGGTTCTGTCTTGCTTACAAAGGCTCTCCGTAGTCTCAGGATGGCAATCGTTGCTCGCTCTCCCTCAGGGCTTCCAACGCAGTAAGCAGGTACGTGCATGTCAGCATATTCTCGCTGCAGGCTCGAGGTCTTTGGTGAGAGTAGTGATCAAAAGCTGTCATGATTTTGGCAGACAAGAAAAAACAATATCATCTGTAAATTCTTTGCTGGTAATTAATCCTACCTGCAGGTATCTCCTCTTGCAAGATTTTTTGGATTAAAAAAAAAGAGTTTTTCGTTTCATTTTAGTGGCTGGATATATAGAAATCACTCAAGCATATAATAATAGTTCATGTTGTGAAATAGCTAGAAAGGATTTTTGTCACTTCATCCATTAATCTTAGTTCTAGAAACGAAAACATCGAGAGGAAATCATTAACTAGTAAGATTTCGTGTCAACAAAACAGAAAGGCATTACAAGGGAAACAAATTGGTCTTTGTGATCCTTTCATGGGATATCGAGAAGAGCTTCTGTTTTTTGTATTTCTCTTGATATATGAAATAAACGTGCAAGAAAAGACCATCAACAGAAAATTAGTGTCTTTGCTAAATTGTAGAAAATATGTATGGTTGTCGTTCAAGCACCGATCAAGGATTTTTCCAATTGACGTTGGATTTTTCCAGTTAATCAAGGATCAATCTTAACTAGCTTGCATTTAACTACGATCTATGTCTTCGCTTCACCAACAGTTATTCTTCGAAAGAGCCACGCACAACAGACTTGCTCCTATGCACCCAAGAAAGCTTTCCGTCCTCTTCAAGGTAGTGAAACTGAAAGATACTCTTAAAAACAATAAAGGCAAACAACATTTCTTAATAAACGCAGAAACCTCCTGAGGCATGCCTCGAAGGCGAATCTAAGACGCGAATTAATCTGGGCTACGCCTTCAGACGTGACATATAGCTTGCGACTTCTAAGCCTTATCCCGGTGCCTATCCGACTGGATCATCCTTTGGTAAGCCCTTATTTAGTTTGCCTAACTGTTCTCTCCTTTTACTGGCGGATATGATTGACTGTAGGCCAGCTTACTCCCCAAAAGCAGATGGGATGTGACCCGCCGGTGCTTAGGGGCCAGCAACTGCTTGTTCCTCGCTTGGGGTGGAGATGGTGCTACAGGAGGTGTTTTGGTGTTGGTGTGCAGGTGCTCAGGTGCAGTAGGCTGGCTGGTGAATGAACAAGGAAGTCAAATGCGTCTTGTAATTTCAAGTTTTGCCGTCACTGACTTTTCTCCTCTCTCCCTTTGGCCGTGAAACCTATCTTCTTGAAGAAAGAGAGAGCCGCTGATAATAAACATTTCATACGAAAATACAATTTTTTATTTTTATTTGTTTAAATCTCAACACCTGGCTTTCTTTGAAAAAGGATAGAGTGAATCAAAAGAAAGGTTTGCTTTGTTTAAATGGTGTTGAGATTACAAGAGGATATACGAAAAAGGATATTTGTTTAAATTTATTATTTTTATTTGTTTAAATCTCAATACCTGGCTTGCTGCATGTGCTGCGGGAACAAATGGCCGTGGAACCTGCAGATCGATCCACCGGCGTCCATGTCCAGCAGTAGCCCTCCGAGGTGGTGCTCAAGCCAAGTAACGCGGTCTTCGAAACAACCTAAAACTAAAAGAAAATAACAATAAACAAAGGAAGGAAAACAAAAGACATCCATAATATAGAAGAAAAACAAAGCCATGTGAGAAAAACAAAGCAAACATATGGTTTTAATTTTAGACATTTTAATATTTCCTGTTAAAGTGAAAATATTTTAGTAGTTCTGATCAGGAACCATCAAACGAATTGAAGTAGATAGAGCATTTAGCATGCGTGTGTCCTCTCACTGCCCAAAGCTATTTTTTCTTTACCCTCTTCCGAGTCAGGTGCTTGAAGAAAACCCAGGCTGTGCGTTACGTACATTTGGAGAATCATTCTTTAGAAAAATGCTATGAAAAATCTTCGCTGAAGCACTTCCCTTGCCCTAGCGACTAATCAGTTGTTGTATCAATCCCGCTTCTTCTAGGCCTGACCTTTCATTGGATAAGTCTACTGTAGTAGCTTTCTCAGTTTCGCGGTTGTGGACAAAGTCGATAAAAAAAAATCATCATTTTATGGCTCTCAAAAAAGTCGAGAAATTAAATACTTCAGACAGAATTTAGGTTTTCCATGGCTATTCCATTCTCGGGTTGGTGGAGAATGTAGATCTTTGTCTAGCCTAGACTAGATTATTCTAGGACACTTCAATGCAAATCAGTACGTAGACGTAGAAAGATAAAATAATGTATAAAAAAAATTAAAATGAAATTGCTAGGAGTGTATATCTAGACATAATGGCTACAAAAAGTAAAGTCTGACCGAGCTTTAGCCGAATGCTTTGGCTTTTGTGTTGTTTGGCATGGTATGCATCCTTACATGATAATAACTTGGCTTTCTAGAGCTATGTATTTTCCGGTGACCAAGTATACACTCATGTTTTAAACTTTCTTCATAAAAAACGAGACATATCATAGATAATACACACACACACACGGTGTTCTTGGCTAATCATTGTGACTACCGTTAGGTGTTGTGGCATGTCTTTGTATAGAAAAAAGTTATCTACATAAAATTATGGGGAAAAAAAAATTGTATGCATGAAAAATTTATGCATAGCTAATTGGAACCGAAAAAATACATAGAAGGATATGTTAGAATAAAATTGAACAGACTAATATCTCTGTTTAGATAGGTTAAAATTACCAACCATGGCCCAAATAGCAGATTGAGGTAGGACACAGAGGTGGTCTATAGGAGAACTTTAGTGAAGATGTCAGCAGTTCCAGATTTGTTTTTTCGTTGTCTTGGATGCATGTGATTCTCAAGGGAATCAGTTTGGTACTTGTAAAACAGTACAAATCCTGACGAAGCAACTGGTAGCCTGTCTGTCTACACAAAAATAAAAAAGATCTGAATCCGACCCACAACCTGGAAGAGGGCGATTTTCAGGGCTCTCTCTCTCCTTGCTATAAGATAGCAAATAGCCAATTGTTTGACCGCATTGTATGTCAATTTCGAGCTTACCCCAGATGAAACAAAACAATAATCGACTGCGTAAATAGAACAGGTATACTCATTCGTTTCCGACAGTTGTAAGAGAGCAAATGCGCGGCCATCTTCATTTTAACGCATGGAAATCACAACGCTTCCTCTATCCAATTGCAGTCCAAATGGGAGAACAGAGAGGAGAAGCATACTTTACAAGCTATTCCTGCCTGCTTTCCACTTGAACTATCTCCTCTTTCCAATTCCAACTTCACGAAGCTAGGAGGTAATTGGCAATTTGCCATTATAACTAAATTAAATGGGGAGTTGTGACTTCATCACCTCCAAATTTTGCCTCTGCCATTCATAGCCATGGTAACAGTTCTAAATATATTCTTTGCCTGGCAGCATTGTTAGACACAGAATCATCTGTAAAAGCATACTCTCCTCCTTTATCGCGGGCTTGAGACCAGCTATTGTACGCACAAGAATCTACACCACACGGGCGGAGTTGCATGCATACAAACACCCACAAGAATCAATAGAAGCAAGCACGCAGGAACGCACGACAAAAAAAATTAGAGAATCAAGCACAAAGGCAATATTTATGTTACTTTTCAAATTACTTTTTATCTAAAAAGCAAATTGAATATGCTGCTATAAAATTAATTTTAAGATCTTATTTTAACAAGGTGCTTTGTCATAAAAAAATCATTTGATATTAGGATAAAGAGAATAACTTATCCAATAAAATATACTGAGGTTGGCCCAACAAGCAAAAGTCATCGGGAGAAAAACATGGAGACAAATACCGAGAAAACAGATAAGGATAGGATCGAATCAAAACCAAACAGCAGCTTGCGGAACCCTCCCTCATGCATCACCTTCCAGAATCAAAAAAAGAAAATACAGAAATACAAAAGAGGAAAGGCACCACAAAGTTTATGAATCACTGGAAAAACAGGACCAAAAAATAGCACACCGATCATAGTTGCACATCTTGAAACAAGATTTATCACCATTATGATCTACAGAATCACTCTCCTGACATCTCTGCTCTGAAAGAAAGAAATAACCCAAGTCTCTGCCACCAGGTTGCTGAAGCGAAATGGAATCAAAGGCAAATTATATATCACCTGCACGTCTAGCAAGCTGCTTGAAAAAGGAGACAGGTCGCCACACTGTTATTTGTCGAAAAGACCAAGATGCACACAATCAAACAGACCCATAATTGCAGGGGAAGTTGAAAAGGAGGTACAAATCCAGCTTTGTGGTCTCCCAAAAAGGGCAAACAACATGAAGTCTTATAATTTCCTGTCGCGTGATAAAAAATTCAAGAAAACTGAATTTAAAGGACAAGCATATCGAATAGAACCAGGAAATGGAATTTGTTCTAAACTCCCGCCCCTGAACCAAAACAAACTTTAAAACATTGCTCTAGCAAAAACGTAACAGCCGAAGCATCTCCTTTCACCAGAGTCCTAGACAGAACACATGAAATAAACAATAGAACTTGCAAGCATCATCTAACAGGTCATGTTAAAAGGATTAATTGCACAGGATAGGAAAACACTCTCAGAAACGAAACAAAAAAAAAAAAAGCCAAACCTAGTACCAAACCATACTGCGACCATGAAGCAGCTGTATTGCCATCGCTAACAATATGAAATAACTTCTTTCCAGCCAAGTGCGATAACCTGGTCCAAGGAAAACTCTGCTACAAGGCGGGACATCATAATAATAGAAAGGCCTACCAAGTTGACACGTCCAAATGGAAACAAAGGGCTAGGATAGTGCAAAGCTCCCTGTGGCAGAAACAGTATAAAAGCATTATCTTCTGCTTCGAGAAGAGTCTGACAAACACATAACCAAAGATTAGATTCTAATAGCACTTAAAAATAAAAAATAACAACGTGAGACGGAAAGAGAACAGAATTCCCAGCTAAGAAGTAACCCCAAAAAAAAAACCCATTTGTCATCTCTTTTAGACAATACATCTACAAGAAACTTATGCAAGATGATATTCCTGATGTGTGCGAACCAAAATTGAAACCTTACAATGTTAATTTTATTGAAACCTGAAAACATAACTGCTTGATGAGCGACAGAAGAAAGCCAGAGATGCATAACATACACCGAACCTCAGTTGAAAAAACCAACCGCCAGTTACAAGCTCAGCAAGTCAGCCAAAAACCAACTTATATATGAAGCAGATCTCAGAAAAAAGTTTAAAGCTTGATCGCATGCCAGAAATTGCTAAATGCTTCAAATGATGGATAAATTCATTGTACAGGACTTCATAATCAACTCGTGCACAAATCCAAAATAAACATACAACAGAATCGGTCAAATAGAAGTTGACGAACCGCCACGAAAGTCTTAGCTCTTCCAATGCAGGAAATCATTAAGCTATCCATCCAAGACATACAGAAATGCTCACAGCTTGCTACAGACAAGTAACCATTCCAGGAAGAAGAATGTAAGTTTGTATCTTAAAACAAGGGGAAGATCAAATCAGATTGCCTTCACAGCAGTTCTGCCCTTTTTCCATCCATTCAAGGGTAAGACCTAGACATGCACAAATAGAAACCACTAGAAAGGAGATAAAAAGAATAATTACTAAATTAACCACTGGTTTTAACTTGATTTGTTTGAAATATGTCTTTCAGATCCAAGAACCTATGAAGCGACAGAGGGAATGAAGAGACTAAAAAAAGGTGGTACAGACTCCTCAAACATCTGCAGTACTTCTGTTAGGTGTACAGGGAAAGGTGAGAAACTGAAATAGAAGATTTTCATATCTTTCTAGAAACAGAAAATTCAAGTTGACACATGCTCCAGTTAGAAGATTATCGAATACACTCATCCCTTGTCTGGGAATTCTGTGAACAAAAGAAGCTCCGAGGACCTACCAATTACATGTGCAGTTTTTTGGGTTTCCCAGCACTTGCAACCACAAAACAGAAATGAAACCAGAAGATAGACAAGCCAACCTGGCATAAAGTAAGGTATGAATTCAGTCCAGGGACAAGCTTATACTGCCATTAACTGCATAGATGGAAGAGCAAGCCAAACGACAAAATATAATGACCTTGACATCTCTGAGAGTTAACACAAACACAGACATAGATTTTAAAACAAAAAATCCCTGGTTCGTTTTAGTCTATATATTCCATAAAAACACAAAAGAACCCTGGAAAAGCACACAACAAATATCAAAATATACTTTCTAAGGAGTAAAACTTGCAGGTTCTCGATCATGACAAAGAAGAAGAAGTTGAAGGGCCACCTAGTATGAAAGATTCATGAGACATCCGATGAAAACATCCAGCAGAAGCAAGATAAAAACATTAAAAGGAAGGTCTCGTATGAAAGATTAGCAAAAAACATAGAGAAAGTTGAAATCCGAGTAATGGGAAACAGCCACCCACCCCCCACCCCCAGAAAACTTGTTATTCAGATCATTCAACTCTAGACCACTAAACCCAAAAGAGCCAAGTTCCAATGAAGTTCTGTAAAAAGAAATTTTGAAGTTCAACAATCATAAGATAACTGAAAATCCCTAGATGATCTCATATCTGACAATTGGTCACTTGAATATGACCGAAAAGTGTAAAATCAACTAGTAAGGCTCTATAACATCAATGAAGTATGGAAAGTGTATCAGAGATGCATGATCAAGTTCTTTACAGAAGAAATGCAGAGGAAACATCACAGAGGACTAGCAAGAAAAGAGGCAACAGTAAGAAAAAACTCTCTTACAGAAAAGCAAAACGATAAGTGATCAAGTCCCTCAAAGAAGGAACATCGGAAAGCCTTCACATAGGACTCGAAGATTCAGGCAACAATCGGTCAGAAGAACCACTTCCACAGATAAGCAAACCATAAGTCAAATCTGTTTTTGTGTATCTTTTCTGTTACACTTCACCATCTTGCAAATACAGGTATACATCACCTTTGCCATATTTGTAATGTAAGTAGAACAGGCTTCGAATATGATGAAGTCACTCACTCTAAAGTTCTAGAGTGACTTTTTCAAGATAAATTAGAATGCTGACCATGTTATCCAATAAAAGTACACTAGGCTGCCTCAAGCATGAAGTCCTAACCACAGAAATTAAAGAGAAAATGGAAAGGAAGAGATCACCACCTGAATTTTTCTAGCTGAAACAGTCCCTTATCCCTTGTGCATCAGCAAGCAACGAGTCCGGAAGGCTGGCAGATCCAACAACAAGCCTACAGTAACACTCATGAAAAATTGTGATAGATGAAGACAGTAGCCAGAATATCATGATCTTTATCAACTACAAGAAAACACTATTTTCTAGGATTCGCCAAGGAGTAGCACAGAATGTACATGCACTGCTTGAACACTCCCAGCCCTTATAAATCAAGTCAGTGACATTCCAGCAAGAAGAACTCCCAGGTTGTGCATACCAACAAACATAGCAAGACGAAACAAAGTGTCAACAAAAGGAAAAGCTTAAAACCCCCCTGGTTAATTTTTGAATCTTTGATCCATTAGTTCTTCAGAACACTGAAAAAGAGACTGGAGAAACACAATCAACCTCTGATGAGAGTCTACACAGTTTCCATGTGTTGGGCATGGTCTCAATTATGAAGCAGAAAGTTCACCTCCTTGTGTTGCTTGTACACGGGTCATCATTAATTAAACCGACCTTAGCTTGATTTTGCAATATTTACTCGTTAAAAAAAGCGTTGTATTTTGAGCATCAGTAACAATGACAAGCTTCGTTAAATTATTATAACTTCAGCTTTCAACGCTGAAAGTCAACCCATTTGTGCATCACCTCTATATAACAAATCGATAATGAGATTTTTACACTGCTGAAACTTGAAATAAAATGAGGATTTTGTTTCAACTGGGTCTTATGTCATGTGCAGAAAAAATATTGAGTCAGAGGACATGTCTGCAATATCACATAACTCAAAGAAAATGAAATTTCACACACTGGATGAAGAAAAATAGTAAACTACGTTCAAAGCCTAGATCAACCCCTGTCTGTTAACTGAAACTCAATTAATAACTCCAAGTCGTTACTGAATCGTAAGCATTGAATTGGAAACCATAACTTTGTGTTTGTGGGTGGAACCTCCCAAAAATAGTTATAGCTAGCAACAATTCATGCTCCTGTACCAAATAAATGACTACTTGAGTTGGAATTCTGAGTATAAAGATTCCATTGATATGTAAAAATCAGGTCTAATCCTTGAGGATACGGTAATGCATCTAAGAAATTATTCCATCGAACAGATTTCTCTTAAAACCAGGAATAACAACATGGACTAAATGTTATGTCCAAGCCAAGAAACTTACTCTATAATCTTGACAAATAGTGGTTCTTGAGACAAGATTCGAGATTTTTAAACCACGAAACGCTAGGTTTTTATTTTAATTATAGGTGTAAACAAGTCCCTAGTAGGAATAAGATGGAAAGAAATAATAGAAAATGAGCTTCAATATACCACCAGTAACTAATACCAGAATAAACGATATTCACTGAACCAAGAACAATTCCTCGAGTAAAAGCTTCAAGTGACACTTAATAGGTAACAGTCTTGATATCCTTTAGGAGCTAACTTCGGACCAAACTACCAAATAAAATGCATCCAAAGCCAAAATATCTCAATAGCACCTTCACCTTTTCCCATACCATCGCAAGGAAAAATATAACTAAAACCCTCTTTATATAGCATGAACTAAAAACCATATGCTTCGACATGCTGCTTTAAAGGTTGGACGAAATATTTTTCCAGAATATTTTTTCATTTTTCCATATATATTGTTATTATTTCTTATTAATTATTAATTAATAGTATTATTAATCTAATTATAATAAAGATTAAGAGTAATGAATTTCTTTATTCCTGTTCCTGAAGTAGAAAACGCTCCATCCATCTGTTCCTGAATGGATGGCTTCTTTCAAAAGGGCTTCCGTTGAAGACAAAAATAAATCAAACCCATATGAAGTTTTACCATGAGCAGATGGGTATCTATTGAACTATAGGGGAGAATATGTAAAAGAAATAGTGCACTGAATGCAAAATAAATATGTACGCAGAAGAGACAGCAGCTAACTACTACTACAAGTTCGTCCCTATTACAAAATCCTACACCTGCAAGCTTCAACTGCAACATGAAACCCTATCCAAAAGGAACCGACTGTGTCTTGCAAGAGTATTTACAGACATGACCAGTAGTGTGTTTATATACCACCATGCATAAAGTAAAAACAACTCGGGAAAACAGCTGATTCTTTCCCATTCATTGGATGTTTAAGGAAACTTGACTAAGAACCTAGGGACTATACTGGGGAAACTCCCGCGTCAATGTTGAGGATTAATGCAAAGGGAACAGCAGACAGGTAGGGCCTCGAATCTCGATGAGGTGGAAATGCACACCCATTGCATTCAAAACTTCTCATCCTAAAAAGTACTCCTACCAATCTATATGATGCTTCGGGAAACTAGACAAGTCAAACGGCATAACTCCAGCTTATCATCCTTCATATGCATCTCCAGGACCTTACTACTCAGAATTGATTGATGGGCTCAACCAGGTCCTGCACAGCCATTCTCTCAGAAACATCTGCCAGAGATTTGAGATTGCACCTTATCAGGGCCTTGACAAAGTAGCATGTCTCATCCTTGGTGTTCCCATCAGGCACATCTACAATAAATGATTCGATGACTAAAGTCCCAGGCCTCCCATCAATAATCTCAGGGTGGACAGTCATGATGGATGAGTAGTTCTGCAAAATAAACCAGGGGGGAATCATCAGAAGGAAGAATCCAGGATGCTTTTAGTGAGAGGCATCTTTATCTGAGCACTGAAAGGAATGCTTTGGTTACTCTGGACACAAGTAGCCCAAAGACTGATAATTCAACCAAGTATCCAACTGCAAAATACCATAGCTAGAGGCAGATTCCAGATGTCTTTTCATTATGTGCATATGCGCACTTTGAATATATATATATATATATATATATATATATATATATATATATATATATATATATAT
>Ga0307511_10002447_pt1 | contig 19421 bp, 7 predicted proteins | sample 13_EM_MG_FD_200266 | JGI IMG/M metagenome (GOLD analysis project Ga0307511, IMG submission 200266) | Populus trichocarpa ectomycorrhiza microbial communities from riparian zone in the Pacific Northwest, United States - 13_EM | ecosystem: Host-associated > Plants > Roots > Unclassified | place... | reverse complement strand
CGGCAGTGAAATCTAAAGCGGTTTTTAATTGAAAATATAATAAAATAATATTTTTTTTATTTTGAACATCAATATGTTAAAATTATCAAAAAACACATAAAAATCAATTTAATATATTCTTAATCAAAATTGATTTTAAAAAGTATTTTGAAAATGCAGTCCACCACGAAAACAAACACATTGAAATCAAAATTCATAACCATGCTTGTTTGATGATTATGATCTTTACCAAACATGGAGATAGAGACAAATGTAATAGAAAGACAAGATATATTCCAATCACATTACTATCCACTCAACAAATTGAGCATCATTTCATGGCTTTAAAATCTTTACCACAAACCCATGATTGCAACTTACTAAAGGTTGGCATGTCACTTCTAAGTGGCACAAGAAGTTGCTAGTTAGGCATATGCTACATAGCTTAACGATCATGGAGCTTGAAGCTCATCTCTCAGCCATGAATTCTCAAAGAGATAGAAAAGTAGTGGGAATTTAGCTGCTTGTTAGATGTCTGAAAGTTCTTTAACGTGACATTTGTTCAAGTTTTCTTTTTATCGTGTCAAGCTTTGACATGTGAAATCGATGCCCTTTTTTCCCGCCTGTTCATGTATTTCTATCCCTGTTCTTGCAAGAATGATTTGAAAAGCGGGCCTTTCCAAGCAACTGAAATGGTTACTTTGCTGAGTTTTTTAAACCCATTTGAAGAGGTCTCCTGAGGCGATATATACTCTTTTTTTTTTTTTTTCCTTATTTGGGCATACCTCATATTCGTCCTCATGTATGTATCGTTTCTCGATCGAGTCCCCAATCTATCTATTGTTCCTTAATTAGGTCCTTCTGATACTGTAATCAGAGATTGTGTTAAATAGTGAACTTGCTATATATTCAAGCTTTTTCTAACCAATTCTAACCCTCCCAAGCCATAGGCATATAAACACTCAGTTTTTCTCTATATGACTAAGAGAAAGTGTTGTTTTATTCTATGCTACAGTAGTCCGTGCTCTCATGCTGAATGAGGGGAAACATTAGGTATTTTTCTTCTAGTGTCCGGGAGTGCGGTAAATTCTGTTTTTGAGTGTGTTTTAAAAATAGATTTTACTTATAAAATTATCAAATTAATATTTTTTAGTATTTTTTGATGATATTGATATGTTGATATAAAAAATATAAACAAAAAATTAATAAATTTTTAAACAAAAAAACTACTTTTGAAAAGTATCTCAAACTACTATAGAAACGTATGGAAAACTGGGTTAGTAAAAAGCAGGGGAACAGCATGTGCACGATTCGATGTTGTCTCCTAGATGGAGAACCAGTTGAAATAAAAACGATAATTAAGGGATTAAATTGAACTTTTCTTAATAGAGTATTCATTATAATTCTTATTTCTCTTTCTTTTTAGGCCTTTTAAATTAATTTGAATCCAAGACAGGCACCAACATTTGAAACAAACGAATATATTTTCCATCTAACTTGAAACATCGTTAACTAAGGACCAAATTAGCAAATAAACAAATGCTTTCTATATTAATTTAATTATCTGTTTAAGAAAAATACTTGCTCGTTGAAAATAATCATTTTGCATGAAATAATCAATATGTTATTACAAAAAAAAAATAAAAAATTAAGGATACATAATACAATGTTTGCGTTTTCTTTTGGTCTCATTTACTTGTGTGGAAGGATAGTAGAAATTATTTTTTAAAATACTTTTTGTTTAAAATAATATTAAAATAATATATTTTTTATTTTTAAAAATTTATTTTTAATATCAATATATTAAAATGATATAAAAATATAAAATTAAAAAATTAAAATTAAAAAATCTTTAAAAAATCAGTTAAACAGCAACGCGAGAAAAAAAAGTCTATCCAGCAAAGAAAATGGTAGTCTTTCCATTCATTGAATCACAAAAATTTAAGCATAAAAATGAAAAACAGTGATTCCTTGATCAAGGGCTGTTGACTTGTGACAAAAGTATAAATTTGCTGGGGTCGGTGAAACAACTTTGAGAAAGTAGCGTAATATAGCTCTTAATTGCAGTCCTTGTCAATGCCATTCATGTGATTAGACCACAGTCGCTAGCTTTGTACTGTGTTCTGGTTTACCAATCAATTCACGTCAAAAGTAAGAAAAAGATTGCTATCCTGCCAATTAGTGGTGTTTTTTTTAGTGCAAACCGTATTTGGGGTGGAAGGGAAAGGTCAAAGCAGAAAGCATGAATGAAGGAATGAAAGAATTGAGTGTTCTTTTTCGTTGGATTGAATGAAGGTAAAATCAATAATCACATTTTCCCATCTTTCCATATCTTGAAAGAAATTCGATGGGAAAATGCATTGATCTAAATATGAAGCATAATCTTTTTTCAGAACAGTGTAATTTTACCAGCTAATGTCAGTAATCGACAATCTTATCACTGAAGGCCTATACATGTTAAGATGATACTATACAAGAACAGTAGCAGGTTTTTTCAGACTGCGGTGATTACAGAATATGCTGAAAATAGCTTACTAGTGAGCAGCAAGGCTACTTCGAGACACTCTTGTAATGATGAGACATCGATCCTCAGAGGGAATGTATGTGTTTAACTCTCTGGATCGCTTGCTTCACCTTTGTTGATGGTTCTTCGTACAAGATGGCAGGGTTATCAAACTCAGATGCCAAACTCTTCTCACCGAGGAAAGCTCGAAAGGAGTCCGTTACTGAATAAGAAAGAGAATCGAGGTTGTATCCTCCCTCCAAGAAAAACACGCATCGGCCACCACATAGATCTTTTGCCAGTTCCTTAATATTAGAGGCAAGCGTGTAGTATGTTCCTGTTGTAAATTGAAGACTCCCCAGTGGATCCAGAACATGAGCATCATACCTGGAAAAAATTCGCAATACATGCTTTGTTCAGTCTATTATTTTTAATAGTAGAAACACAGTTCCAAACCTCAATTACGGGACGTTAAGACTATCATATATATATTTAGTTCAACTAAATTTGCTATTTAGAATTTGATCAGATTGCTTATGAAAGACTTTTGAAACATTCACAAATAACTGATGCAGATGCATGGTCTGCACAAAAGCATGTTCCATGACATTTAAACTGTAGCAAAGCGTCAAGATGACTTTATCCATGAAAAAAGGATCAAGCAACTAAAATAAACATGCAATTTCCAGATGCATGCTACATCGCATCATTTTGGAAAACACAGTTTTCAGTGAAACAGGGAAATCTGTTGCTAAGTCAAGGATGGCAACTCACCCAGCAGAAACAAGAATAATATCTGGCTTGAACCTTTGAGCACTTGGTACGATGACTTCATCAAACACAGTCCTCATGGAAATGTCACCTGAGCCTCCTGGTAGAGGCAGATTTAAAGTTGTACCTTCACCATCTCCATGACCTATCTCGTCAATTTTACCAGTACCTGGATAGCTTCCATCCTATACCCGTTAAGAGAAAAATAGGATTCAAGTGGTTAGTGGGCACATTTTGTGTTAGACCATGTTCATATCCAGCAGCAGAGATCCAGCTGGAATTATGGCATTGGGCAGGCAAAGTCCAAGAACATGCTACAAGTAATCTTGCTGCGTTGGCTAAGTATACTAATCAGTTAATCACATATTTTCTGCCATTTAGCATGTCTTTTGATATGCATATATGCTCCCTTATCCTAATATCATTTGTGTATCTTACCATTTTGGGAATCAAAATGTTTGTCCTGATCTTCTCTTTCACTTTTAACAATAAAATATTTGAAAATTTAACCAAACAGTCCTTAGTAGCATGAGAACACAGAAAGAACTCAAAATAAATGGACAGACAAAAGATCAGGAAACAGGGAGTAAGACAACATTAGTTGGTACACAGCAGATATTAAAACAAATACTCTGAAGACAAGACGGCTTTCATTATTTTAAGTTTTAAAATTTCTACCTCGAACATAAAGCTAATTACCGAAAGTGAAAGGAAAAACATAAATAAATAAAAGAAAAGATGCTTTTTATATCACATCATTTTTCGTCAAACCTCAATTTTTTGCCAGGGGAAAAATGTCAAACCTAAACAATCTTTAACCACTGACATAGAATGACATTTCACACCTGGTGAGCTAAGATTTTATGACTCCTTTTATCTTGAAAAAGGGATGTGTTGAACATTTGAGGTAACAACACATGCACTCATCACTGTTTAAAATTCCTACTAAAGCTACCATACTAAACCCGTATGGTAGGTTAAGTTTTTGTTGAACAAACAAGCACACAGTTTATTTTCATAATCACTTGATTATCTACAGTTCTTCAACAAGGAAACAAAAACTTATTCTAATCAAATATATGCTTGAGATATCCACTTGACTAGATTTTTTTTCTTTCCAACATCAGACATTCCAAATCAGTGTTTAAATATGAAATTCATGCTCCGAATGAGACATTACAGATGGCAAGAGGAAGAAGACATTGAGATTAGCAAGATACCAAAATTGCATGTGAATAGCAACAAAAAAATGTATTAACTCCAGATAAATTATAGCTTACTTGGTGAGTGGACAGGAAGTATATATCTGGATCATCAAAAAATGCATCATTCGTCCCATTCCCATGGTGAACATCAAAATCAATGATAAAGACTCGTTTTAATCCATGCACTAGTTGAGCATGACGAGCTGCAATGGCCACATTGCCAAAAACACAAAAGCCCATAGGCCCTTTTGGAATAGCATGATGCCCAGGAGGTCTGATCAAAGCAAATCCTGTAGGTGGATTCTGGCTGCAATTAGATGCTGCAACCTGACATATGACAGAAGATTTTTCCTGATAGTCAATAAAGGAACTTTCCTATCTTTACAAGTACCATCTTGCTTCAAAAACAACAAATTTAAATATCAACGTATAAATAGTGTTTTAGAAATTAGGGTCAACAAAGCTGGATTTCATCGAGTGAAATGAACATTGAACAGAGAAGATTATCATAAAGAGACTAACATTCCAGGAAGATTATCATAAAGAGACTAACATTCCAGGAAGATTATCATAAAGAGACTAACATTCCAGGTTGAGACATCACCACTGAATCGACCAAGGTTAGTCCTGCTCCAGCTGCCACAAGTGACTCCCGGAACGTCTGCATCATAATGTCTTGATAAGAAAGAGTATGACAAATAGCACATATTGTTAATTAAAACAAAGAACTTGTATTGAAGCACCAAACTCTCCCTCATAGAAAGTGGTTATACAATCTAATGATTGAATACATATCCAGTCATTGATATTTTTTTTCAAGAGAGGTAACATAATATAATAGCACATATCCTATTTTTATCATAAGAAACGGAAAGCCATTAGGAAAAAAAAATTGCATCTATACTCTAAAGTCAGCAAGAATTCACAAGCCCAAAAACAGAAAAGCAGAAACACCTAAACAAATGTACTCACAGTGGCAGTAGCATATGTTGGTCCAGACCCATCGATATAAATAATGCCCTGTTCTGAAGCTTGATCCATAGCCTAAGTAAGAATGACCAATAGAATTAGTCATTGAAGTAACAGTATTTAGCCTAAAAGACAGACAGACAGACACACACACACCCACACACACAGAGGGAGAGAGAGATTGCAACCACCTATAGTGGTCTGGAAAAGAAATAAACAATAAAACAGAAGGGGTTATCTATGTAACAGGTTCTTTCACCTTTGCAAAATGTTTTCATGTTTCTATGATCCTAAGAATAGCCAAGACAAAAAACAGAGGAGGGAAAAAACAGCAGAGAGAGAAGATGGTCAAGGCAAAACTACCTTCTCAAGGCCTGCTACATAAGCTCTGGCATGAACATTTGCAATGTCATCCAGTGAAGCAGGCTTGAAATCTTGAAGTTCAATGATCTCAGAACCACGAAACTGAATTCAGAAAAAAAAAAAAGTACTCAATACACTTAACCAGGTAAGAAATGGTTCCATTCTTGATACATACCATTGAAAAAGAATGAGAGATTGAACTTCTCAAAATTTCCATGATTTTTCATTTGTTATAAACAGATGATCCTTTTAGTATATTTCAGTTTTTTATCAGTTTGTAAAGCAATTTTACCCAGCATTGCTGTTTGTTATGCAAGGTTTTAAGAGAGATCTACACAGATTGCATTAGTAGGTCATTCTCAAGACTTGCACTAACAAAATTGTGCTTGGGAGTCCAAAAAATTCTACTTTGCAACACAAAATGGTCACTCTACCAGGGCTTTGCTGAAAGTAAAAGTTATTATTGTTAACTAGTAAAGAAGAACAGCAGTTTTAATGCTAAGAAAAGAGGAAGCAATATGATCCATGAAACATGAAAATAGAAAATAAAATCTGCAAAGAAAAAGCTTATATATACATCCTACCCAACAAATTTTTATTATGCAAGGAAAACTTTATATATGATATAGATAGAATGATTTTTGCATACTAAATAAAATGTAAGCATATTCACAGGCTGATTCCTTCCCTTAATTTTATAGACAAGTCATTCTAGAAGAAACCTTAATTCTATTCACAGTAAACCAATGATTTTAGAGAAATTCTCTTATATATGCGAGCACGAGCACACACATCAGCATGGCTAGAACACTCTTCTTTTATCATAGAATAGTTATTAGAGGAAAGCTCCAAGGCCATTTGTTAACTTTCAGGGATAAAATACAAAAACTTCAACAATGGCGAGTTTTATAGCTCTATCAGGGGAAAAAGATAAAAATAACAAGTAAGACGATAAAATGAGCATAGATTGAAAATCATAAATAAGAGCATCACATTATAATTATATATATATATATGGAAAAATATAATAGTAAAAAATCCGACAGCTACCTTTGATGTGAGTTCTGCCTTTTCAAGAGCACTCACGATTGCAGGAACTCTAAGATAGGATTCGGGATGTGCCTCCTGTTAGTGAAAAAAATGGAGAAAAATCCATGAACAAAGTAAAAAAGGGAAAAAAAACTACAAAGAGAACCCATGCTCTAACTGTAAAGAAGCAACACCACGGTAAATCAAGAAGTTACTCCCTACGCTGCAAATTGTTTGGCCCTGTACAGTATTCCAACTTTATGTAATGGGACTTGCAGTTGTCATTTCTTCCAGTGTCATAAATTGTACTGAATTTCAAGATCTTCCAATCTTAATGTGACTAGGTATGCTTACGTTTTTTAAGTTTCAGAACCCAAGTATGCTAAAGAAGCACCAAAAAAGGATGGACAAAGCCCCTTCAAATCAGGTTTAATTTGCTCGCTTTATGATAGAATAAAGAAAAGATTATAAAGGTTGACATGCTCATAACACAAGCCATAGCCAGACTTGATGTATCTTGTTCCCAGAACAAGACAGGCATGTCTCAGAAATGAAACCTTCACAGTTGTAAAGACTCCATAGCACATTAGAACATCCATAATATGAAAGCATAGCTCAGCTGAAGATACCTGGTTATGACCCATGGCAGGCGCAACACTATAAATTACTCGTGCATCAGTTAACTTTTCAATCAGTGGATCCTTGTCTAAACTATATGAGCAAGAAATAGAAAATCCACTGCGCTTTGTGCAGAACTGCCTTCGCAAAATCGAACGCCTCTGAAAATATCTGCACCCTGCAGATTGAGAACCAAAAACAAGCCCCTTATAGCTCTTCTGCTAGTACAGATGATCCCGCACCAAAAATAAAATGTTCCCTTAAAAAAAAAAGAGCAAGCTTTTTCTTTCTTGTTGAGAAATATCATACATGATAACATCAAATGCCACAAAAATCCGGCATGAATAACTAAAGCACCTCCAATCAAATAATAGCTTATCGAGATATTTATCTTGTAATAATCTTAATAATGAATTACATAACATGATATTAAGTGATCAATTTTACCATTCTTCTCAACAAAAACATTTACTTTGAGCAACCATTAAAACAACAAAAATTTCAAGAATTGAACAAACCAACAAGCCTAATCTGTTTATCCCAAAGAATTATATATTTCAACTATAACAATTCAATCACAACAACCAGAATTTACTATAACAAGTTGAAAGAGACATTATAAAAAAAACCCAGATTTACAAAAACAGGAAAAAAAAAAGGCAATTAAAATTGTTGAATTTATACATTATAATTTTCCAAATACAGCTAATTATTCACAACCCGCCACCAATAAACATCAGTCCACTTTTCTTTTCTTGTAAAGATACTTCCTTTCATTGAATAGCAACTAAATTACCATTAAGTACAAAATTTGAGAAAGGAGGAAAGGGTTACCTGCAAAATATGGAAGGCGGAAAGTTTGAAGCTCCATTGAGGTGGATAAGTGAGCTTGTGGCGCTCAAACCTGTAATATTTTGTATGTCTTTTTTTTTCCTTCTTTTCTTTCTATGGCCCGTTGTTTGTTATTTTTTAAAATGCTTCTTGTTCAGGGTAATAATAATTTTTTTATTTTTAATATTAATACATTAAAAAAATTTAATTTAAAATAAATAAATAAAATATTTTTAAAACATAAAAAACAAACTATAATTATTTTATAGCATTTTATTTTTGACCCGAGAGATGTAGCATAATTTTTCTAGTTATCATCGTAGGCCTGAAATTATTTTTGTTTTTCCGAAAATGTCATTTGTGCTAGCTTGTATAGAGATTTTTCATTTTCTAGAAAATAAAAAATTATAGAAAACATAATTATTAAGTGAAAATAAAAATTATTTTCTTAAAAAAAGTATTTTCTAGCGCTTAAACTTTTTTAAAAAGTTTTTGAAAAACCCACCAACAAAAACTTATTTTTCATGTTTATCTGTAATAAAGAAAAGACAAGGACATTGTTTGATTTACGTGATTTATATTTTTTAAGGAAAAAAGAAAAAATAAGTGTACTAATTATAAGTTTTATAAAATAAAAGGAAAGGGTGTTGTCTAGCTTGCCTGTAATTTAATTAAAGAATAGAAGATAAAGAAAAAACACATGAATCACGTATAGTTTTTATTTTTATTTTAATAAAATAAGAAATAGATAATTGACAAAATAATTTTATGACTTTTTCAAAATTGAAGAAATATAAAATAATGGTCTTAAGAAAACAGTTTCCAATTATCTTTTAAAGAAATTCTGTCTTTTTTTTATTTTTGCTTTTTAAATGTTTTTGGTAAACAATGAAAATTAATTATAATAAACATGCTACTTAAACTTTATCATATTTTTATCTTTGGTACTTGATTTATATTATGGTAATTTTTATTTTTAAAATATTTTTTATTTGAAAAATAATATTAAATTGATGTTATTTTAAGTATTTTTTAATATTTTTAATTTAATAATATCAAAAATTAAAAAATATTTTTTTTAAAAAAAAACATCAATTCTCATGCAAGTCACGGTTGTTACAAAGGGGCATTCATCGCAATAATATTGTCATTTGTTTTTTTTTTTTTTAAATATAAGCCAAAGGAACTCATTAATGAAACAGCATAACAAAGCTCACGACCGACGATAAAAAAGCAAAGACGAGAAAAAAGCAAAGTACAAAAATATCATTAATTTCGTTTGTCAACGAGAGTGAATGGGTCTTACTTTTTTGGTGCAAAAGAGACACACAAAGGCCCATAGAAAAAGCTTACCCTCCTATTATTAATTATTATTATTAACATATATTAAAATTTCTTGGAATTTCACAATAACAATTAACAGTAAAATGCTAAGTCTTTTTACAATTAGATTCTAAAGATTATTTTTTTCAATTTTATTACTTAATATTAATTTTAATGGGTATTGAACTTTATAATTTATTTTCTATAGTGTTAAATTAGTTTTATGCAAAATTCCTTTCAACTTTACCTACAAAAAAATTATTTCTATTCTTTTTGTACTTGTGATGGGTTAACAAGAATCTCTGGTGACAATAAAAAAAGATGTTTTATCACAGTTTGTTAACATAAAGACCTTACTATTTTCTATACAGTATGAAGATTCTAATTTTCCATGCGTGCTCCAACCATAAACTATCTCATACACAACAAAAACATTGACAATCTACATAAAAAATGCCTTCATTTGAAAATTCTGTTTTCTTGAGACATTATACGTCAAAGTTTTGTATGACCACAACTGCTTCAACTCATCAATCAAATGTTAAGGACAAACATTTATTTTTCTACCCGGACTATTAGGATTGAGTATGACTATAAATAAGAACAGAACTCTGGTCTCATACACATTCTCGATAACAAGTGTTAAACTGTGAATATTACTGGCTAAAAAGAATATGATGTAAGAAATAAATTAAATAGATTGAATCTGTCTGTACATAACCCAACATGTAAATTTTATTATTCTATTGAAAACTGATGATGCACATTATTAAACTGTTTACACACTTCACAATTAGAACGGTGCATCGTGATCTCATCCACTGCACTATATGAATGATGTTATATCATGTGCTTAGTAGTCTTTGGATAATTGAATAATATTTCTGGTGAATACTAAGAGAAATAAAAAGGTAATATTTTATCAATAAAAATCATTATTATTTACCAATAAATTTTATTTATCGATATTTTTATTTTTATTTGAAAATTTTTTGGTAGTTTATTTTTTGATACTGGGAAGTTTTGAAGTGTTGGTTTAATTTATTTGTTTAATGCTTGAAATGTGAAATTACGAGACCAACAACGTTGATGTGAAAAAAATATGCTATCCGCTGTCGACAATGGTACACACACAGTTAAGAAGTTCATTGCCCATCACACAATGTCTGAATTCAGTCTTATCATAATTGTTTTTTTCAGTCTTATCATAATTAATCGGCTAGGTTGATATTGCTATACCTATAATTAATATAGTGATATATGGAGCATTCTGCATACATATTGTTTAATTTCCTAGGAGGTTAATAATGTCACACGTCCCTGTATTTATTATTATATTATTATTATTATTTTGTCTTTATATCAATTCTATATGTTAAATTTTTGTTATTGATAGCTCATTCTGTCAATTGATATATATATTTTGGTCCTCAAGATTTATCAAGACTTTAATTTTGTTTCCTATATTTTATTTTTCTTACAAATAAGTTCTTAATTATTTTTTTTGGTACTTATATTTTAGATTAAATGAAATTTAGTTCCTAAATGGTTTTTTTTAATTAGTTGTCTAGCTACATGTCAAATCTTAAACTTGGTCAAAATTATGAAAATAGATATATGATATTGTAGGCAATGAAATCTTAAAATTTCAAAATTATCAACTTAAAAAAATTGAGACAAAATACAAGAAAATAAATTTAAAAAAGATAAGAGAAGCATAATATTTTATTTGATATTATAGGAAACAAAAAATCTTATTAAAATATGAATTATTATTATTATTTCCTAGGTCACTAAATAGATTTTACTTTAATTTTGATTCTTTTCTCATATATATTATCATAAATATAGGATTTTTTAATAAAAATATTTTTTTTATATAAATTAAAATGGATTGATGGATAATATAAGATTTAAGAGGATCTAAATAGATATACTCACTGAAAACTAAGAATTTTATTTTCTATAATATTATATATTTATTTCACAAGTTTGACCAAGTTTAAGATTTGACATGCAAGAACTTAATTGAAGAAAATTATTTAGGAACTAATTGCATTTATTGTAAATTATAATAACAAAAACACTTCAATTAAGGACTTATTTGTCAGAGAAATAAAATATAAGAACAAAACTAAAATTTTTTAGAAAGTATGGGACCAAAATAAACATCAATGAAATATTTCGTCTCATGTATATGCCATTATTTAACGACGTTAACGTAAGGATCTAACCATGATAAAAATATAATATAAAATATTGGTATAAAGACAAAAAAAAAAAAAAAAGGTGCTTAATACGACATTAACCCATTTCCTAACGGGACGTGAAAAAGCCTACTGTATTACTCCTTTTTTGTCGTACCAAAGAAAGTACCGAAAAGAAAAGCCCTGCTCTCTTCTTACTCGTATTATTGCAATGAAAACAGCTAAGGGTCTGATGTATACTAGATAGGCGGGGCGGGCCAGATAAATCATTATTATTATTATTATTATTATCTTTAGAAATGTTCTATAATAAAAAAGCGAGGATGATCGATTATCGTGTGAATGTAATAAATACAATATGGAACTCTTTTTGGATAGACTCGACTGGAATCCCTTGTTTATCATGATCAATGGATGCCTTCATGGTATACCCTTCATGTACTTGAGGTTCAGATTCCAAAGAATTCCAACCATTAATTATAATATTCTTAATATAATTTATTTCATGTCATATATCTTACAACTAATCAATTTGGTCTTACGTGAGTACTGCAAACTATATATATATATATACATTTCTTGGCATCTTGTCTTGATCGTCAGATTTGAAGAAATACTAGTGATTAAGCAAGCTAAACCTAAATGAAGACAAGGTCTGATCAACCCTATAGACTATTTCTCACTAAAAAACTAAACCATCAGTCTGTCATTAACTAGTGACGACAGTGCTCTAGCTAATTACCTGACAAAACCAGTGCTACAGTTGTTCAAAATAAAGGATCTGATCCTTTTTTAGTCGTAACCAATTGTACATGCAATTGTATATATGTGTATGGTTTTAGAGATTAATCTTTTTTCTTCGAGGAAACAACAAAAATGAGATGGATTATAAATGAAGATTCCATCTATAGTTTGTTTTAATCCGAGGAGCTAAGCAAAACTAGGCTGCCCAAAGTCAACCAAGCAACTTGATTTTGATTACTGGCTGAAGATTTTCTGTCTTATAAAACAGAAAAAAGGGTTTAATTACACTTGGGATTTGAGTTATACCCTTATTATAAAAACAGGAAGGCAATTATATTGACGTTAGAAGCTTGATATAATACTATTACTAGGTCATGGCTGCCTCTGTATGCTTGAGCTAGCTAGCTACCAGTGTTGTCAATGGCCAAAAGGGTTGGAGATCTGATATAATGTCATTTTCAGCACCAGAAAAAAATCATGTCATTTTCGAAACAATTATTTTCTTTTCCAAAACATTGATTGGAATAATTTAATTGAGAGGTCGAAATGTTTCAGGGAGGACTGATTTTAAACCACAAATGGCTCTTAAAAGTAACGAATTACCTTATAATCTGATCCAGTTACACGATAATATTATATTAATATGATTCTGAAGAAATGCATCATGTTTATCATTCATCAACCAGGTAGAAACATGTAGATAAATGGATGATTCAATCATGATGCATATACGCCTCAAATGTTGAATAATTGCTGAAAAACGACGTGGAATAATTGAAAGGTGGTGGAGGAGGAAAAGGTTCACGGGTGGGCTGTAATTTCTTTAACCAAAGTAGATAGCATGATTGGTGGGGCAAGAAGATGGAGTCCACAGAGTGCCTGAGTGACCACAGAAATGGCCAGCTCAGGGAGGGGATCAAGTCACGGGTTCTTACTGCTACGTGCATTTGCAAACATGAACAAATCTCTAGACAGCATCATCACCACATGAGGCTTTTGTTTTCTTTGATTTCGAGGAGAGCTAGCAGTACCACAAGTTTGAAAAAAGTGCCAAAGGTAAAACCACAAGTCTCTTCGGCCCCGCAACCTACATGGAGATCTTTGATCTCTTGTCAAGTTCTCAGCCACGTAAATGATTCTTTCTCCTGCCATGATCATTTTGCCCCATCCATTATTTTGCCCCTTGTCTTTTCTTTTTACAGTATGGAAACTTGATTCTGCTGATTAGCTAGTTGTGGAGCTAAGAAGGAGCTGGGAACTGGAGGGAGCAATCTCCTCCTAATTCCATTTTTTTCTAATGATATATATTTGATGATACTTGCAAGCAAATAAATAAATATGAGTCTTGAACTTGGTAAGAAAGATTGCTTTTGAGATATATCAATTGAAATATTTGAACTAGAAAACATTTTGAATTGCAGAAGATGTCGATTATTTTGTAATTATGCTGAGAATTGACAGAACGAAGAAATTAAGTCAACAGTAAAAAACAATGTTAAAAACTTTTTATACTTTTATGAAATCGATGAGTTTTGTATGACTATAGAACGTGATTACAGATACCTAAAGCTGATGTTTTAATGTTTTAACACTTCTTATTACAATTTCTAAGATGTTTAACATTAATTAGATCTCCTGGATTTATTTTTTTGTAAAAAAAAAAACAGATTGAAGCGTAAAACCGTCACTGCCATGGGTCGATTATCAGCAGCCATGGTTGATGTATAATGGTGCTCTATGATATCCTACTAATAGAAAAGATTTCATAGGTTACTAGCTACTATAATTTAATGTGATTTCAGCCACAAATTTGAGGCCCTAATGGGTCCATGCTTATCTTTTCACCCATATGGAGGCAGCTTCCTGCATGCATATGCTTCCAAAATGGTTGAATAATTTATTTTATTTTTCCGAGTGAGGAGACTTGAAGTATACATTATGCACTACCGGAAACCTAGCTAATTATATATTTTCTGCAATTACGTTTATTTTTTAACAAGATAAATATCGCCTACAACCAGCTATAATTTGTTGAATAGGGAAGATCCTAGCTTAGAGGTTGATGGAATGTTCAATTCAATCCCCATTTTATAAAAAAAAGCAATTTGGTCATTTTTTATTATGTGATTTATGATAGTTATTGACCGAATTTGAATTACGAAGGCTAAGACAATAACTTGCTAAGAACATGGGGGATCAAAACATGGTTTTGCCTTTTTTTTATTTGTTAATTTTGATTTTCTTAAGAATCTTGGTTTCTCAAATGAAAATACAGACTATTATTGAGTGGAAAACACCAAAACTTACAACGAGAAACTATAAGATTACACGTAGCAAAACATGTGAACTATCCAATTTTCCATAACAAAATAAATACCAAAAAAATATCAAGAACAATTTCACGTGAAGCTCTTGTAACAATTTCTTGGCTGCAATTGTCACTACCCTCTAAGTCCTCTGAGCCATCCAGTAATTGTTCTACTATTTCTTGCCTTTTGTTCCCATTGGGAGAGAAAAAAAAAAACCAAGAACAGCCGTACATATTAGCTAGTGATGCCAATAAACTGGTTGAATCTTGAGAAACCAAACCAAAAATTTGAGCAAAAAATAGCAATGAAGAAGCAAGGTTGTGAGATTGAAGCAATAGGGATTTCCTACAAAATCTCCACCAAGAAAAGAGAGCACCCTTTTAAAATCTTCACCAAAAAGCAAGAAATAAATCAAGAACCAAAGCAAGCGATGGATCTCGAAGAAGCAAGCCTTGGAGCCAAGCATGTCTTGAAAGATGTTTTTTGCAAAGCAAAGCCGTGGGAAATCCTTGCCATTGTTGGTCCAAGTGGAGCTGGAAAATCATCCTTGCTTGAAATCCTAGCTGGGAAACTCACCCCACAAAATGGTACCATTTTTGTCAACCAAAACCCTATTGACAAAGCTCGGTTCAAGAAGATTTCAGGCTATGTTACACAAAAAGACACCCTCTTTCCTCTCCTTACAGTCGAAGAAACACTCATGTTTAGTGCCAAGCTGCGTCTAAGGCTTCCTCAAGCTCAACTGAGCTCTAATGTTAAGTCCCTGATGAAGGAGTTAGGCCTGGATCACGTAGCCATGACTCGAGTTGGCGACGACAGGATTCGTGGGATATCAGGCGGAGAAAGGCGTCGTGTGTCGATAGGCGTTGATGCCATTCATGATCCTGAAGTGCTAATTCTTGATGAACCAACTTCTGGTCTTGATAGCACTTCTGCTTTGCAAATTATTGATATGCTCAAGGTCATGGCAGAGACAAGAGGTCGAACCATAATACTAAGCATTCATCAACCCGGATTTCGGATTGTGAAGTTGTTCAACTCAATACTTATGATGGCTAATGGATCAGTCTTGCATCATGGCACGGTGGATCAGCTTGGTGTTAATTTGAGGACAATGGGAATGCAGCTTCCTATTCATGTCAATGTTGTTGAATTTGCCATTGAGTCCATTGAAACCATTCAACAGCAAAGAGAAGTCTTGCAGAAAGAAATGCAACCCCAAGTGCTAACATCATCAACAACAAAACCACAGCAGAAGAAAATAGAAGAAGTTGGCGAGGGTAGAAGTGGCAAGTTCACTCTTCAACAGCTCTTTCAGCAATCGAAAGTAGTTGATGAGGAAATTATCAATGTTGAGTTTGATTTTCCTCTTGGTTTTGCTAATTCAAGGTTGCAAGAAACTTTGATCCTCACTCATAGGTTCTCCAAGAACATTTTCAGAACCAAGGAGCTTTTCGCATGCCGGACAATTCAAATGCTGATTTCTGGACTTGTTTTGGGCTCTATCTTCTACAACCTTGAAGATGATTTGATTGGAGCAGAAGAAAGGGTAGGCCTATTTGCTTTTATATTGACTTTCTTGTTATCTTGCACAACAGAAGCTCTACCAATCTTCTTGCAAGAAAGGGAGATTCTTATGAAGGAGACATCTTGTGGGAGCTATAGAGTCTCATCATACGCCATAGCCAATGGACTCGTTTACTTGCCATTTCTACTCATCCTAGCCATATTATTCACAATTCCACTATATTGGCTAGTGGGGCTCAATCCAAATTTCATTGCATTCATGCATTTCCTGTTGTTGATTTGGTTGATTCTCTACACAGCGAATTCAGTTGTGGTGTGTTTCAGTGCTCTAGTGCCTAACTTCATCGTTGGAAATTCAGTTATTTCAGGGGTGATGGGATCATTCTTCTTGTTCTCCGGCTACTTCACATCGAAGCATGGAATACCAAATTATTGGATCTTCATGCACTATATATCGCTGTTTAAGTATCCATTTGAAGGGTTTCTGATAAATGAGTTCTCAAATTCAGGCAAATGTTTGGAATACATGTTTGGGAAATGCATGGTTAATGCAGAAGATTTGCTTAGAGAAGAAGGATATAGAGAGGATGAAAAGTGGAGAAATGTGGTGATCATGGTGTGTTTCATCTTGCTTTACAGGTTCATTTCTTATGTCATTCTTAGGTTTAGATGCTGTCCTGGCATCAGCAGGTTCAAGGGAACACTTGTCTGATATATGATTCTGCTGAATCTCTTTATCTATTTCTCTCTCTCTCTCTCTCACGAGTGTGAACAAGATAGTTCACATGTTTTTGGAATTTACTTAAGATAGAAGCCAAAGAAATTAATATCAAAATAATAAAGAACTAAGCCCAATACATATAAATCATGAGCCTTTTCTGTTTTGTTCTGTCCTGTTCTTATTTCCTTGACTTTTAGTTTTTTTTAAGCACAGTGATATGAGAGCTTTGGAATCCGGTAAAAAAAAAAGGGTGCTTAAACAGTTACACATCTCAAGATGGAAACCATAAGGAGAAGTTGTTGCTTCTTGTGTGTGTGGTAAAATCGAGTCCAAAAAGGTGAGGATTGCAGCCAGAGGTTAATTTTCAACAAGATGAAATAATCAATCATGTAAGATTACTATAACTTAAACTGGTGAACTGTTCTCTCGATTGCAGTTAGCCAATGGACAAACCAACCATCATAGAGATGCACCTTTTTTTGTAAAGCAAGAAATCAGGAACTGGTAAAAAGGGTCTGCATGTCCAGCTAGAACGATCAGGTTCTTGTCATGGAGAACTTTCATGCTTCTTGATCTGTCTCTCCCATGGGATTAATGTTCACAACCCTTTCTGATTCGTTAACGTTCACAACCTTCTGATTCGTTAACGTCATCTAGTTCAATGGATGTTGATTAATCAATGTGAATGAATCAAATGATCACGCATACAAAAATGTTTGACAAAATAATATGCTACATCTCAAGATGTCAGAAACATTCATATGTTGCTCCTTTTTTTCCAAGTCTCCTGAACACTTTCACTGTTCAAAAGAAATTGTTCACGAGCCCAAAGTTCATAATGGACAGCATGTATCTACAATACATGCATTACAACTACTGGCATAGCTTCAGCTCCATTTAAGTGCAATGGAGTCTCGCCAAATGTGTGAGGATGATTTTCATCCAACATTATGTAGTGATTAGTGTTTATGGAAGTTCACTATCAGAATTCTTAGATTTATTGACGGAATTTTTTGTCAATATTTATACTTTTATTCAATCAATAATAAATTTATTAACTAACTCATGGACGAAAATGCTTTGTCGGTAAAATTCTCGTTGACAATTTTTGATAAAAAACAAGTTCTAAGCAGTTGATGGCTTTTTGATTAATTTTTCATAGACAATGCTAATTGATGATGTTAAAAATTCCAAGGAGGTTTTTGGTGGTTAGAGAATGGGCTTAATAAAGTGTTAATGGAATTATATCATTTCTCTGTAGCAAAGTAAAGTAATAGCTTAATTTAAGATCTGAATTTAAAGACCATCAAATGCTTAAGTTATGAAGAATAATTTTTAATTAATCCAATGTTAAATGATAAAATTAAAAAAAATATTAAATTAAAAAATAACAAAAAAAACTATTCAAGTCAAACCAAGTTAACATGACAAACCCACAACCCGGGTCTTGAGATATGATACCCTACAGAAAACAAATTGAAAAACATTTATGAAGTTTAATTTCCAATCAACCCAATGTTAAAAGATAAAATAAAAAAATCAAATAAAAAAATAAATAAAAACCCAAGTCAACCTGAGCTAAGTTTTTAAATCCCCTCCCTAGATCATAAAATAAGAAAATTTTATAAAAATAAAATAAGAAAATTATGAAGCTTCATTTCTAATATATCTAATGTTAAATGTTGAAATAAAAAATAAATAAAAAATCATGGGATAGGGATAACTCCACATGACATAAATTGAAAAAAAAATTATGAAGTCCAATTCCAAAAGAACCTAATGCTAAAAAATAAAATTAAAAAAAAAACCTACATAAAAAAAGAAGATTGAGTTGTTGGAGGGTAAAAAAAGTTATTTTCAATTAAAAAAAGACTCAAACAAATAAACCGAATCAACCTATCAAACTCGCGATTCAAGTCATGAGATTAAGATAACTCTATGGAAAACAAATAAAAAAAATTACAAAGCCCAATTAAAAATATATTCAATTAAAAAATGACCTAAAAAAATAAACAGAGTTAATACGGGTAAACCTATTATACCCCCGACCTGATTCATAAAGTTGGGATAATCCCATATAAATTAAATCGTAAAAAATTATGAAGCCTAATTTTCAACTAACCTAATATTGAAGGATGAAACTAAAAAAAAAAATCAATTAGAAAAAAAACAAAAAAAATAACTAGAGTTAACTCAAGTTAACTTGTTAAATTTGCGACCTGAATTATGAGATCATAATCAATTCATAAAAAGCAAATTGAAAAAAAATTAAGAAGTTTTACTTCCAATAAATCTAATGCTGAAAGCTAAAATAAAAAATAT
>Ga0307511_10002446_pt1 | contig 19425 bp, 13 predicted proteins | sample 13_EM_MG_FD_200266 | JGI IMG/M metagenome (GOLD analysis project Ga0307511, IMG submission 200266) | Populus trichocarpa ectomycorrhiza microbial communities from riparian zone in the Pacific Northwest, United States - 13_EM | ecosystem: Host-associated > Plants > Roots > Unclassified | place... | reverse complement strand
AAAAAGGGAAAAGTACTGTAGGAAAAACAAAAAAAAGAGAAAATTAATATACTGTGATTGAAAAAAAATAAAAGTGAAAAAAAATGAAAAAAAAAGTGAAAAAAAAGAGTAATACACTGTGGATTACTATTGTAATCCACAGTACATTGGGTATGGGTGAATAGTGATTTCCCCACATTCTTTAGCTTTATGTATAATAATGGTGTGATTGTTTTCAAATTAGATTTTATTATAATTAAAACAAAATTAGTGTTAGGTTTATCTTAAATTGTAGGTCAAAGTAAGAAAATAAATATCCATATACTTAGTCTATGTATAAAAGCTTATTTAACTTATTTATATTAGATCTTTCAAATAATTTCTTATACGTTTTAGTGTTTTTTAAGTATATGTTCTATTTTTCATATTCTTCGTAAAAAAAGTCTTATTCATATTCTTCATATGATATATCCTCAAATACAATACTTATATGACAAGTTGGTGTTTTTATCATATAACTTTGTTCTCGAGCTTATGGTTTAATTATTATTTTTTTATAGTAGCACCTTTGTTGACTCCTTTTGCTATAAAAGGAATTTTTTTATATAGTGAATGTGTCATGGTTAATATCTATTTTTAAAAAAAAGATGAAGAAACAAATTCTATTTTCTCTCCTATTTACTATGATGACGAAGAATAAAATTATCACTATATTTATTTCTTTCTCTACTTCTTCTTCCAAGTGCAAGAAAACCCCACAAGGTTGCAGATTTTTTATACAATTTAGGGCCCTCCCCTCAACACCCTATGGGGATTGTCTACAAGGTTTATAACTACTCCTCTTATTATAGGACATTTACTTAGCCAATGTTTAGATCCAGCTCTACCCAAACATTTTTGTTCACCCCAACATTCCCTACTTATTTGACTATTGCTGAGCAGTTTTTGAATATTAAACGAACCTCTATAAGGTAATTTTATTATGGAAAATGTCCCCCCTTTTTAGTTTCGTTATAGAACTTACAGCTCTAGTTAATTGTCCACCCCTTTTAAGTATGATTTCTATGTTATGTATGGTCGTGCCTAAGGGCATATCAGTTAAAGCAGATTCTTCTTCTTGATCAATCAAAACCTCTTCCCAAACTATATAAGCTTCTTCCAAAGCATATGACTTTATGAGAGTAGATGATATTAAAATATACCATAGGAATTGGGGTATAAGTTGACTTTGATTTGTCCCCCGTTTCCTTACTTTATAACTTCCATTTATTTACATTTCATTGAAAAAGTAAACAAGCTTAGGAGTTTAATTAGATTTATCGATAATATTACATTATTAAATATTATTTACACTTTCGTGTTTTGATAGTTAGTTAGAATTTTCTTCTTCTTCTTCTTCTTCTTCGTCAATTGAATCGTCATCAGCTCCATCCCAATCTTTAATGTGGATATCATCATCATCATCTTCATTGACATATGCTTGTCATTAGAGCTCAGAACAACATTTAACTCCTTTGTGTCAACATTAACAAGACTATCATCGAAAACATGAAAATTTAAATTTTCTTCTAAGTCAATCGAATGAGTAACTCGATATGGTTCAACCAACTCACTAACTTAAAAGACTTCATCTCATACACTTGTGTCTTCGTTCTTATTCTGAACAACCTCGACACGACCCCTGGGTGTCGTTTTTGAAATGGATAACCAATCAACTCTTGATTGATCCTTTCTAAAGTAAGGGGTATATGTGTAATAAACTTGGCATTGCTTTGTGAAAACAAAGACATCATTTATGTTGCAGAGTCTAGCTTTTGAGTTGATTTCCACCAGACCATAGTGAGGATCTACTATGATTCCTTTGTCAGTGGTGTCATACCAATAGCATTTGAATAAAAACATTATATTCTGCTCGCTATGATATTGCAATTCGATGAGCTCTTCTAATTTACCATAGTAATCAACTTCAAACTCACTACAAGTCGATCCCTTAACAGAAACACCGTTGTTATATGTCTTTCTTCCATGCCCATATTCTTCAGTATGAAACACATATCCATTGACAAAATACCCGTTGTAGCACTTAACTTTTCTTTCAGGACCCAAGCTTAATAAAGACAATGAAATAGCAGCACTCCTTCCCATTTGATAAACCTTGTATATCAAGTACAACAATGAATAATAAATGAGAATTCTGTAATGAAATACAATAACTTGCAAGAGATAATGAGTTTGTGATAGTACTTTCATGTGTTTTGAACCACGCGGCAAATTGTTCATCTTGTAATCGAAAGATTTGGGCTTCGATCAGCTGTGAGTTATTGGACAGTAAATATTGTCGATGTTGCCTACAAGGTTTTCAGAATTATATGAGTTTATGATATTACAATATACTTACTGAATAAAAGGTCTCAGCTCATCACAGTTAAATAGAACATAATTGTATGCTTGTTAGAACTCTATCTCAGACAAATATCTTTTCCTTACGATATTTTTAGGTGTGGGTCGTCCAGGATTGAAGAATATTAACAAGTTTCCATTGGAAGACACTTTACCACCTTCATCATGTCGTGGAACGCGGTTGATTCTCGTTCTCAAATGAGGTTCGAAATAGTACGAGATAAATGTTGAGATCTCCTCAACAATATAGGCCTCACATATCAAAGGCCCAACATGCGCCTTGTTCTTAGCGTTTTTCTTAAGATTGAACAGGTACCTGTATGGAATTAAACAAATATTTTAATTAAGCAAAACAATGAAAATACTTTATGAATTACATTGCATCTATAATATCTAACCTCTTGAAAGGATACATCCATCTATGCTGGACTGGTCCTCCAACTTTTGCCTCATATGGTAAATATATGGGTAGATGCTCCATCGAGTCAAAAAACGATGGAGGGAATATCATCTCAAGTTTGCATATTATCTCGATGATATTCATTTCAAGCCGTTCAATGTGATTTGTCTACAACTTGCTGGAGCTTATATCTTTAAAGAAATGAATAATCTCTGTGAGTGCATCTCATATACCCTTTGGCAATAAATCACATTATGCTAATGGAATGAGTGTTTGCATAAACACGTGGCAATCATGACTCTTTATTCTATACAATCTGCATTCCTCCAGATTAACCAACCTTGATATGTTTGAGGCATGTCCATTGGGAAAAAGCAGACTCTCAAGCCATTGGTAGATTAGTTGTTGTGCATTTATCTCTAACACAAAGCTTGTTCTGGGTTTTGCGACCCGTGACCCATCAAAAACCAACTTTATATTTTTACGGTTACAAAACAAAGCTATATCCATTCTAACCTTGATGTTGTCCTTTGTCTTTCCCTTCATATCCGTGATGGTGTTGAAAATGTTTTCAAACACGTTCTTTTCTATGTTCATAACGTCAAGTTTATGACAGAGGAGATTGGTCTTTCAATAAAGAAGCTCCCAGAAATTGCTTCGCTTTACCCAGTTGTGCGTCAAACCAAAACTAGGAAATTTCTGCTTACCAGATTGGAAACCAAACACAATGTCACCATACTCTAATACAACGTCATGCAATTCTTTACTAGAAAGACGCGGGGGTGCAACATCCATTTCAACTCTGCCAATAAAAAAATCCTTTCTGTTCTTTCTGTAACTGTGATTCGTTGGCAAGAAATGACGGTGACAGTAAAAAAAAGAAGTTTTACCTCCATTTGTTAGCGTGAATGCCTTGTTGTTTTCCATGCAGTATGGACATGCTAGTTTTCCATGCGTGCTCCAATCAGAAACCATTCCATAAGCTGGAAAATCATTGATAGTCCATATCAAAGTTGCCCTCATAAGAGAATTATGTTTTCTCGATATATCATAAGTCAAAGCTCTAGAGGACCATAATTGCGTCAACTCATCAATCAACGGTCAAAGACAAACATCTATATTTCAGCCTAGATTGCTTGGATCGGGTATCACAATAGATAAAAACATGAACTCCGGCCTCATACACATCCCTAGTGGCAAGTTGTAAACCATGAGTATGATCGCCAACAAGAATAAGGAGCAGTAAATGACCCGAATAGGTTGAATTCGTCTGTACACAACCCAAGACGCACGTTCCTTGATTTAGCTAAAAAGTGAGGATGCACACTGTTAAAGTGTTTTCCATGCACGCCATCAGAAGGATGCACCATCACTCCATCAACCACATCATGTGATTGATGCCATGTCATGTGCTGAGCAGTCTTTGGTGACATGAATAACCTCTGTAGTCTAGGTGTGATTGAGAAGTATCTAAGTTTTTTATATGCCACGAGAGTCTTTTCCGTGCCAGTTCTGGGTTTGTAACGGGAATGCCCACATGTCATGCACTCGATCAGCTCAACATTTTCAAGGTAGTACAACATGTAGAAGTTAAGGCACATGTTAATTTTCTAGTATCCTAAACCGAGGGGTTTTATCATGGACTTAGCGGCATAGAAGTTCTCTTTCAGCCTGTTCTCTTCAGGAAAATACTTCTCACCAATTCAATAATTCTGTCATAACCGGCCTTACTCAACCCACAATCCAACTTGGAGGTGATCACATGTACAATGGCTGATAATTTATTATGATTTATGCAGCCAACCTATAATGGTTCATCAGAATCTTTTAATAGATCAAAAAACCTGGTCGCATCTGCATTAGGTTCTTTTTCTACAATTGGACATTGACTAGCATTACCTTGATTCATTCTCATTGTCTTCATAACCATATTCTTGTAAGGATTACTATTGTCATTTGCAACTCCATGCACGTTGCTAGCACTAAAAGTTGACATAACCATCCTTTCTACCATGCTCTCATTACGAACAGATTGTTCTCCGTATGTATACCAACACAGGTAATCCTCCATGAACCCCTTGTGTAGAAGATGTATCGTTATAATATCTGCATGCAAATACTTTTTATTTTTACACTTCCTGCATAGACACCTAATATCGTCTCCACTAAAATTTCTCGGAATAGATGTTGTAAAATTAATAAAACCCTGAACCTCATTCAATAATCCATCTCCGCAATCCTTGTGGTGAGTCTCGATACATCTATGAATGATCATCTATGACTTCTATCAAATCTCTATAAAATAATGATGACAACATGTATTAATTAATTATGTTAAGTAAATAAATTTGCAAAAATATTGGTTTAACTCGAGATTATCCAACAAACTAATTACAACTTCTCTTAAATATTCATTATCAATTATCAATGTCCATACAAATTTATACACATAAATTTATGAAAATTACAACTCCACAAATTGATAAAAATTAAAACGGACCCGGTAAACAAGCTATTATTTATTTCATCACAACACATCTAATTCAGTAATTAGACATAAGTTTCAACAATTTACAAACAAATACAATTTTATAAAATCTAAAACAAACCATAACAAGCACAAAATTATACATTCATACTACAAGTTTGTTTGAGAAAAAACAATAAAACATGTACATACACCAACAAAATACATATACTAAAAAAAAATTAAATAATAATAAAATTGACATTTTAATGTTAAAATTAAAAAAAGATAGATTTACTTACAAAAAATGACAAAATCCATAATAAATCAGAACACAGATGTTGTGACTACAAAAGTTAAAGAAGGATGACTTGTGTTGAGAAAGAGGGGTAGTTTAGGGGGGGTGAATGTTTGCAGCTAGGAGGAGGGGGGGGAGGGGGTAGTTTCTTTAAATGCAAGGGTGGGGGAAGAACAAGGAGAAATAAGAAAAGGGAAAGGAGGGTCGAAAGCGTAGTGATATATTAACTTTTACCAATGAAATCACTGACGAAATATTTCTGTTGGTGATTCCCTCGGTGATTCTGCCGGTGAAAGGGTCACGTCACTGTACAGAAATCCCGGTTTGAATCCCTCGGTAATTTCATTGGTAAAATTGCTTGCAAAAACTTCCACATCATCGACCTGCTTTTTTTTGCAAAATTCTAAATAGTCCCTCGGTAATTATGTCGGTATATACCGACATAATTGTTTCGTCGGTAAATACCGACATCATTACCGAGGGATTTACACCCGTTGATAAATATCACCGCAAATTCCCGACAGAAAAATTTCATTTGTAAATCCGTTGGTTTTAGTCGAGTTTCTGATAGTGAAAAAACTAATCAGATTCTAACTTTCATGGGCTATACAAACTAATGGGCTAAAAAAAAAATAATTTTTCAATGACCAAACCTAAGCTCAAATTTCAATTAACAAAAAATAATATTTTTTACAGTTCAAAATATTATTTTGTAATAAACTCAAACCCAAAACCATTCTCAAGCCTAACATTTGGGTTTAAATCCAAAACCTATTTTGCTTAGGAACTCTTTGCTCTAAAAGTTGTTTGTTATTTGGGCACAATTTTAACTTATCAACTTTCTAGTATATAAACATCAAGAAAACTTTTATTCTTTTTTATGTGGGATAGAGTTATTTTAGAGAGTTTTAGATTTTACCAAAACATGTCAACTAAAAATTCTTTGAGATTAATTTTTTATTTTTCTATAATTTATTTAAGTCATGTTAATATTTTATATTACAGAATTTATTTTAAAAATTAATTTTTAATAAAGTTTTAACTCTGAAAATAAATGAATACCAATTTTTTATTTAACATCAAATGCAACCATTAACTATTTTTTTAAAAACAGATTTCCCAACATTCAATACCTTGCTTTGCAAAGGGAGGAAAACCCGACATAAGAAACCACCTTGATTGACTTAACCGCAAATCCGATCGATTCACCAATGATCACATTATTTTCTTCAATCCTGAAAATGAGTTTCAATGAAAAGCAACATACAGAAAATGTTCACTTTTCTTCCATATTTTCTCTGATCAAAGCTTAATAAAGTTTAAGTGTTGGGATGACGCAGTTTCTGGGTCTCCCTCCTTTTGTTACCTCACACGGTGTCGTGGACAATGGCACCGTCTGGTGCCTTCACAGTTTGGCATGAACGATCCAAATAACAAGTGAAAAAGTGTAAAGAATCTGATGACTATGCAAAGCATCAGCATTTTGTCCCATTTCAAACAACACCTCTCCTATAAAGTGCAGCCTCATCCCATCTCCACCCACGAAACTAACCATTTTATCCGAAATAACCAATTTTCTCTACCAATCAAAATTTATGTAGAGAATAGGAAGTACAAACCAGTAAGCTCGATATATAATAAAAACATAAGCGACGTGTCCCTTCCACTTGAGATACAACAAGTGGCAAGCATGAATCGGGCTCACTAAACCTGGACACACGGCAGCGTTTATGCCACATGTCGGCCAGAAGAACCTGATCTTTCTTTGGAGGAGCATTTGGCTGCTTTCCTTTCGCATTTGCGGCTTTGTTATCTTATTAGGCCGTGGTTTAGGATGAGTGAAGGTAGTGGTTTCGTCAGCTAAGCATATTGCTTACTCAGATCAGTAATAAACAATAACCCACGCATGGAAGAAATGAAATTGCAAACCCTTTCCGGGAAGGAATCAATCAACCTAAAGCTAAAGTTCCTCTACACCTCTGAAACTTTAACTTTTAGACTTCCTTTCTTTACTTGAAATCTCATAACATCACGGATTCTTTCCTTTTCTTTACAAGCTCTCTCATCACAATAAACTTACTCTAATACAATCTCCACAGAAGAAAGGTTAGAAGAAAAATGTGTCATCCGCCGGGTGTGCCTTGGGTTAGCAGGAACTTGGTGGTGTATCGAAGATGGCTAGTTTTACAAGCGGTGGAGACAGAAACTGGACATGCACCGACAGAGGTGGCTGCTACTGGCAGCAGTGCTGTTGCTGGCTCGATAAAGAAGTGTTTGTGTTCTCCCACAAGGCACCCCGGATCCTTCAGGTGCAGGCACCACCGTTCAGATTATGTGTGGGGTGGGAGAATAACAAGAAGGAAGCAACCTCCTTGAAAGGTCTGATGTAAGTGTATAAACAATGAAAAAAGAAATTGAAGTGTTTAAATCTTGTGTCCAATAAATTTCCTTTTCATTCACTGCTCCAGTTTCACACACTGGGTTCCGTTGATAAACGTCTAGTAAAGTAACTTAGCCAACGGGCATAGGAACATGAAAATGGCATCCGTTTATAGATTTTCAGGATAGGAACTCAACCATTCGGCATAGGTTCAGAGACTGATTCTGGTTACTGGTCTCAAAGTCTCACCTTTTTTCTTCATTTGTCTCCATTTGACATCAGTGCAGCACCAGAACAAAAACTTTGTTATTTTATTTATTTATTTTTTCTATAAAAAAGTGAGGCATCTAGTAAAGGGGACTTTAAAAAGAACGTCTTTCTTGCAAATAATAATCAATCGCATCTCGTCATCAGTTAAGGATGCACACTCTTTCATTCGGGTATCATATCGAAAGCACATATAGATCCTTGAGTTCAACTATACATTGAGTCCAAGCACATACAGATCTAGGAAGCTGCTATACCTAACTTTTTTAGGTTTAGCTACACGCCGAGTTCAAGAAGATATTGGTATGGCGAGTTGCCAGACTCATCATCTTTGGGTTTAGCTATGCGCTTAACACAAGTAGACATGAGTCTAACAAACTATCAGACTCATTGCCCTTAAGCTTGGTATTGTGTCGAGTCCAAGTGAATATGAGTCTGATGACCATTATTGACCCCATGTTGGGCCATAGCGACTCTCAGTTGGTGGTCGGTCAATGCCAAGGAATATATGAGGCTAGAGAACCAATTATGCAACGATATCTTTAGAAGGTCCAACCTTATTTTTCCAAGTAAGCTAGAGGTAAGAGCATTTTCATCACTCGTATTTCAAGAGAAGATAACCACCAGATAAATCTCTTATCTAAATTTGCAAGCTTCAATCTTGTAAACCTCCTTATGGATGTTTGGGTTGATGTTTTGAAAAAATCAAGTGAGAGTGAAGAAAAGCTTGTGATTGTTCCATTCAATATTGAAGAACATTGGAGAACCCTATCAAGCACTTCTTGTTTACTAGGGATTAACCTCAAATAGAAATAAAGTCATCCATCTAACTGGGCAAGTAATGGGTTATTGCATCATCAATAATATTCTATATCAAAGATCCACCTCAACTCCACTTTTAAAGTGCTTTTCTCTTGAAGAAAGCACTTATGTTTTAAGGGAGATACAAGAAGAAATATATGGCTTTCACACAAACTTTAAAGCTCTTGCTACTCAGACTACATGAGTAGGTTTCTACTAACCAATCATACTTCATGATGACACAGACTTGGTGAAGAGATTTGACAAATGTTAGAGATTTGTCTCAGTCTTTTGTCAGCCTTTTATAAAAATGACCATCATAGCCTTTTGTAGCCCTTTGCTCAATAAGGGGTGAACATCTTAGGTCTATTCTTTAAGGCCACGGGTAAAAGGTAGTTCGTTTTGCTAGCAGTTGATTATTTCACCAAATGCATAGAAGCAAAAGCCTTAACAGAGATCACCATCAATAAAGTAATCTCATTCTTCTGGAAAAATATCATTTATCAATTTGGGGTTTCTAAAATCTTGATAATTGATAATATGACATGATTTGACAACTGTAAGATGAGAGAGCATTGCTAGAGGTTTCATATTGACCATAAGTTCTCTTTAGTGTCACTTCCCCAAACCAATGGTCAAGTTGGACTAACTAATAGAGTCTTGTTTAATGGACTTAAGAACAAAGATAAAAGAAACTAAGTTAGAGTGGACATTACTGCTAAATAAAATATTGTGGGCTTACAAAACAACTTAGAAGACATATATTGGAGAAACTTCATCTCTCCTCACCATAGAATCTAGGTCGTGATCCAAACTAAGATTGGATGTCCAACTATAAGGTAGGATATTATATCTTAAAAGGAAATGAACAAAGCTTTAGGGACAATTTGGATTTGCTAGAAGAGTCTTAGCTGACCGCAACAGTTAAGAATGAAGTTTATCGTTGTAGAATTACTCGGTACTATAATGATAGAGTCAAGAAAAGAAGACTCAAGTTAGGAGATTTAGTGCTAATAAAGTTGAAGGCTACAAGAAATAGAGAAAGTAGAGGCAAACTAGCCCCAAAGTGGGATGGTCCCTCTAAAATCACAAGGGTGGTAAAGACAAACACTTACCATTTACAAGATATAGAAGGGAAAAGTCTCCCTCATTCCTGGCACTTTGATCATTTGAAAATATACAATAGTTAATGAGAAAATGAGTGTAAGTTTCTAATATATGAATGACTTATTCAAAATAACAATATATTTTTGTTTTTTTCCAAGTGATGCCTAAGGGCTTCTCATTAACTCATCAAGGGATTGACTTGGTCTACCTAAGGAAATAGCCCCATAATCACCAAGAAGTGGGTATGAGGTCTCCTTAGGGCAATAATCTCACACTCGTCAAGGGATGGGTATGAGGTCTTCCTAGATAAATAGCCTCACACTCTTTAAGGGATTAACTTGGTCTTTCTATGTCAATAACTCTACAATCTCCAAAGGATGAGTATAAGATCTCCCTAGGGTAATAGCCCTACAATCTTCAAAGGATGGGTATGAAGTCTCCCTAAGGCAATAGCCCCACAACTCTTTAAAAGATTTGTTTGGTCTCCCTAAAGCGATAACCCAACAACTCTTTGAAGGATTAAAGGAACTCCTGAATAAAGGTATACCTGCAACCTAGATTTCCTCTTGGTTCCAGACAGGGGGAAATCCAATAAAAGGATAGGCAGTTCAAATCTCATAAAATTTAAAACTTCTCTAAGTATAAGACTGCCTAAAAGAGTCCCTCCTAAAACTTCTTATAATGATGGGCGTTGGACCCATCCTTACTAAAAAAAGTCTAACAAAATATTTCTCAAAGAAAATAAGGAAATGAATAAACTAACAATTTTTTAAAAAATTCTAATAGTCTTTACAAAGTATAAAACCCCAGGACTAGGTTTTTAAAAAACCTAAAGGAATTAGGGGGCTAAGGCTTAAATATTGAGGCCAGGCTCCTCAGTAAGATATTCTCCATGTTGGGCAACTACAACCCTAGTAGGGAAGAAATAAACAAAGTCGAGTATAGGAGCTAGATGGAAGGCTGAACTGAAGTCTACTTGCATTCTTTTTTACAACTTGAAGAAATACAGGTTGGACATAGCAAGAAAGATCTTGTCTTTAATTGTCTCAATCACTGTTGCAGACCCTCTAAAAAACTCCTAGAACTCCTCAGAAGAGTTCCACAAGGCCTTTAACTTTGCATAAGAGCTCATCTATGTTGATTAGGTCATTTTCCATCTCTGTTTCAGTCCTAGCTCAACTCAAGTTAAGATATGAAGATCCCATCCTCGATGCAGACAAGCTCTTCTTTTTAGATATTAATGAAGTTTCTCTTTCTCCTTTAGTTGTTAACCTTGCATAAAAACAAAGTTAGAAATGAATATTTAGATGCACAAAAACAAGAGATAAATAAGTTGTATACTTTGCAACAAGGCCTGGTAATTCCCTTTGGCCATCTTATTGACATTGTACTTGGATGAGGTCGAGGTCAACACAGCATGTGTTTTTTCTTCATCCGAACATAACCCTAGACTTCTTGCATCTCATCTCTAGGGCTTGCATTGCAAAGTGTTCAAGCTTGTCTTGCAAAATTTGTTTTATGGATGCAGTAGGAAGACAAAGAACTAACAGACATCATTGTTGTTTTTAGCACCACTAATCAAATGGTAACAGGTCCTAAACATATTTACAGTAGGCTCAATTCCAACAAGCATAGGGAACTTGTCAAAAGTAGACAAAATTAGTCATTCATTAGGATGTCGTTGGCCTAGATCCAACCTATAATATCGAGAAACTTCTCTCATAAACACTTGAAGATGGAATGTATACCCTAACTCATACATATATATGGGGCACTGATTTCACAGTACCCCTGGTTGGTGGGCAATGTCAAATGGTTAGTTCTTTCATCCTTAGAAGGCAATTTAGCCATGTAATCTCCTGATTGTTGACCATTTATAAAAATTGCCTCATTTATAGTTAGGGTGCTAGGTGCATTATCCTCAGAAGTTTGAGGTAGCCTCTCTCTTCTACGAAGTTCGCTGGAGGTATGAGAGAAAAGACTTTTTTGGCATCGAGAACTACTTTCATCTCTTCTAAAAGTGGATGTTGGAGTTATATCCTTTCTATTTTTAAGACCCAGCCTAATAGACCCTTGTCCCTTACTGCTTCCTCTAGTTTCTGATTGGAATATAAACTCACCACCAGAGGAAGAAACATCCCTACTCCTAGGGTCAGATCTAACTCTTCTAGAATCCATTTTTTTATAAGAAGAAGAAGTTTTAAAGTGTGGAATACATAAAACAACAAAGCTTCTTGACATAGCAAATCTCACTCAAAACTTTTTCAGCAATGTATTTTTATAAAGAAATTACAAGAGTGAAATTAAAAGAAAAGAAAGGAATTGAAAACAGCTAGGGTTATAAAGGAGATAACTTTTTATCCTTATCGTTTGATTAATAAACTTGATAGTGCCATAAATCTCTAAAAACCTACTTAAATATTGCATTGAATGCATGTTGTCGTTTTATTTCCCAAGAGACTCTCTTTCAATGAGGACAAGCCACTTGGCAATAAAAATATCAACAGTTTTTCTTATGATAGCATATCTCATGGGGAAGGTAAAAAGTCTCTCATTAAAGATGACAACCTACTCAAATAATCAAACAGACATGAGTTTGGTGAGTTGTCAAACCTAACATTTTTTAGTTCAGCTACACGCTAAACCTAAGTAGACATGGGTCTAAAAAGCTATCAGACCCATCGCTCATAGGCTTGGTATCGTTCCAAGTCTAAGTGGATATGGGTCTGATGACCATTATTAGACCCATGTTGAGCCATGGGGCTTTGTTTGTTTATTCTTATGATTTTTAACATAAAATAATAATGTTAAGAATATTCATTTCTCTACATCCCTAGGTGTATAAATGTTTTCTAAAAGTCCACCATATTTTCATCACCATAAATATTATATAAAGAATATTTATCCTTTATTAATATGGTGTAAAGGATATTTATCCCTCATTTAATATTGTGCAATTGATATTTATCCCTCATTAATATTATTAGGGGAAATGACTCTCCAACTTCTCCATTCAAGCAACATGACAAGGTTCAGAAGCTAAAAATACCCTTGAACCTCCCAGGTTAAGAGTTCATAATTTCTATTATCTAAGTATTTATACTTTAATTCTAAGAGCATTTATCATAGAAAAAAAAAAAGAACAAACACTCTTGTTCTTAGAATTTAAACTTCATTCTCTTATTTATTACAATTACTTACTTAAAAGTCATTGACTTTATCATTTAAGGGTCCCTAAACCTCACAAAAATAGACTACTTTGTAGGTGTTAGGCCTTTTACCACCAATCATCTTATTCTTGAGCTATTAAGAAGGGAATATTGATTTGAACGCGTGATGACCCACTCTTTAAATACTCAAAAACCTTATTCCTGAGCATATTAAATTTTGGAACATCATCAATTTTGATCACTCTTGCTTTGCTTTAGTGAATTCTATTCTCAGATAAAGCTTATCACCAAACTATTGGGTTATCATTAGTCCTCGTACTACTACAACATGTTTAAAGGTTTATTGAGTAAGGTCACTTTATATCTGCTATTTAAAATGGTGAACAACTATTTGTTTAATAATGGTGACTTGTATTAAAGTTTTCTAATTGTTTTTTTTTAATATTCTTAAACCATTTTCAAAATTAGAAATGAAAAAAAAAGATAAGAAAATAAAATATTTTTTTAAAATAATATTTTGACAAAATAATTAAAATACTTTGTTGAAGTTAAAAACAATCTAATTAAGATAAATAAACATAAAACTCTAAAATACATCTAATTCCTAAACTTTCCTTTCATGTACTCATATGCATCTAAATTTTATTTGATACTCTTCCTTCGACAAACCCTTGACACCTTTTCATTATTTCTCATATCATATTTTGCTAGTAATGTGCCCTTTTCCTCTATACTCACCTTCTGATCCATAGCTCAACTTATAGCAAAGTAAAAAAAATGAAATTTCAATAAAGTCATCAGTATTCCACTTAAATTTACACCAAACACAAAACCCTTTATTTTTTTTTAATCATAATCAATTGAATTTGATAAGTACATCAAATATTTGGTGGAAGGTGTTAAAAACATTGGGAAAAAAAGTTGAAGTTGTAGCAAAACAACATGGTATAAATAATTTGTTTTAATTGTAATACCTTCATAGTCCTTCATCTCTATATTTAATCCTTAATCTAGAATTTGTTTCTCTTCACTAGCTAGTTTCTAAACACTTTGTTTGTTATAGGGGATTGAGAGAAGGTTGGATAAGAAAGGAGAGATTGAAGAGGAAGGATTTGGTGTATCCTTATTTATGCAAGAAAGAATCCAAAAAAGAATAGGAGGAATCCCTTTATTCCTTCTTCACTTAATTTCCAATACTTTCAATTTAAATAAATTGACACCTATCCTTCCATTCATTTATATTTTTTTAATATTTTTTATTTGAATATATTGACTATTATTTGGATTGCTAATAAGTCATCCATCATTTCTTCTTTTTATCTTTATATTTTACCCAATTCGTCCTTCCTACTATCCATTCTTCGTGGCAAAAACAGTCAACAAAAAAATAGTTGTTGTTTTGGTGTTAAAGCATGCTTACTTTCACTTAAATTCTTCCATGTATGATATTCAAAAGCGAAGCCTTAATGAAGTTGAAATTGATTTGAAATTGAGATTTTTTTATTCAAGAAAAGACACTTGTACTTCCTACTATCCATTCTTCGTGGCAAAAACAGTCAACAAAAAAATAATTGTTGTTTTGGTGTTAAAGCATGCTTACTTTCACTTAAAGTCTTCCATGTATGATATTCAAAAGCGAAGCCTTAATGAAGTTGAAATTGATTTGAAATTGAGATTTTTTTATTCAAGAAAAAGACACTTGTACTTCTTTCTGGATGGTTATAATTCATAGCTAGTGAATATAATTGTGAATATTATATATTAACTTCATACCATCAAATAACCAAAAACTATATTGAAAGGTTTGGTGATTCAATTTTTTTTTAAACGAGAGAAAGTAATATAAAAGCCAATGACTTGGCTCAACATGGATCAGGATATAAAGTGGCATTCAATTATCATGGCATCATATCAGTAAAATTGTTGATCGATAAACCATTATTGATTATCAATAGGGGCATACTAATGAGCAAACTAGTACAGAATCCATGGAAAAAAATCTACAAGATAGTCATAATAAAACCATTTGTGAAATTTTAAGACAAGTACAAGTAGAGGATTTTAACAATTATAGTGTCCTTGATCCTTATAAGGAATAAAGAAAGGAAATGAAAAAAATTAAAAGACCTTTTATATAAAGTTTTAAGATCTTTTAGACTAAAAGCGACAAATTATGTCTTCATTGTGTAGAAGACATAAAACTAAAGTTTTACTCAACTGTTTAGGGTTAAAAAAACAGCTTTATTTATCATGAGTGAGGTTTATGAAGAACACCGTGGAGCACATCAATTCAACATCAAAATGAGATGTTAATCATTAACCATAACTTTTATTAGTTAGAAATAATCAAGGATTATATTAGTTATGCAAAAAGGTATCAAGCATGCCAACATTTTGGTCTAAACTAGTATATGCCATTAAACGAGCTCAATATAGTGGTCAATTCATAGCCTTTTAGAGGTGGGGAAATTGACATCAAGTTGGGTTTTGAGAAAAACATAAATACAATAAAAATGGTAATTTTAATTTTTTTTTTAAAGTCTCAAGGATCCCGTTAATCAATCTAAAGTCGTATAGAGTTTAAGTTAGATTATTTGAAGACCAAATCTTTTTTATGAGGCTTGATGAATTTTTTCAAGGTTAGGTTGTTGTAAGTTATAAGCCATCTAATTATCTAACCAAAAGTATTTACACGAACCACCAGATTAGAAATTTCTTAAAACCCTTTTAGAGAGACTGATTGTTATACCTAAAGTGCTAGCTGTTTCTTTTTGTGTTTTCAAGTGTTTATGTACCTTATATTTTGTACAGAAAATATGAGGCATAATATTCTATTTATAAGAAAACATAATAACTCTATAATTGAAAAAAATATTATTTTGCTCCTGAATAATATCACGTATATTATTTCATGATATTTTTAGAGATTTATGAAATGAAATCCCTACTTGATTTTTCTATGTTTGGAATTGCAATCCCCTATATAAATTACATTCTAGTACTTGATTTCTAAAACTTATTTATAATTAAGTTATATTTGATTAATCATCCCAACTTAATTTTTTACCAATGGTTCTTTATGTATGTAACCCATTATGTTTCTAATATATTGGTTAAAATATAAATCATAAGTCTAAATAAAATAGGATAAAATAAATTATATAATTTAATTTATTATTAATTCAATAATTGATTGATTTATATTTAATGATCAAGTGCATCATTTAACAACGTTTCATGATCACTAAAATATTAGAAAACTCATACATGATTTGACTTAACCTTTTAGTGACTAGTTTCTTAGTGTAATTATTATCCTTCATCAAAAGTGTTTTGATTTAGATATTTGAGCATGAAGTATATCTTCTTTGTCAAATTATATTTTTTTCTCAACACTATAGTCATTTTATCTTTAAATAAAATTTAAAACTCTTTTCAAATCTCATTATATCATATGTAAGGATTTTAGAATCAATATTATTTGAGAACAGATGGCATATTTTTTCTAATTCACTTAAAGTGATAAATCCTTTCTTAATTACTCAAATATCTTCTTATAGTTCATGTTATACCTAACATCTACTTATTTTTGTTACCTTTGATTAATGTAACGTGTAGTCAAGATCAAAACATAGCGTTTTCTATATAAAATAACTTAGTGATCTTAAGTCTAAAGATCACTTATATAACTGTCACGTGAACTTTCCATTGACAAAAGTGATCTCTCCTTATGGAACACATATATAGTTCAATTCAGTGTACATGTTATCTAACAAGCACCTACATATCTGTTTTAGGTATCCCTCATACCTCGGCATATAAGAATAATTTATTCATTTCATGAAGGAAAGAACATAATATGTATTAATATTAACAACTCTAATTAATATTTAATTTTAATATAGCATCAACCAAGATTATTTAGGAACATTGTTTTGATGTAATAGAAATCGAGAAAATTTAGGAACAATGCTTTAATACAATAGAAATCTCATAATTGTAACCACTTTATAACTTCTTTTACAAATCATTTTTTTACCAAGGACTTTGTTTTAAATTTAGATTCATTAGTCAAACATAAATGAGGATTAAAGATAAGAAATCATTTATTAATAATAAATATGTTTTTATATGAATAAAGTCAATACTATGTGTAACCAACTGATTGGCTACAGGGCATATACACTAACATATCATTGGCAAAATATATATACCTTCATCAAGGGGATATACTACATCCTTTTACCTACAAATTACTCCATCAAGTAGGTTGAAGTTATTCTTAATCAATTAAGAAATTATGATCAAATTCATTAAAGAACATATCATATATAGATTTGAACTCTAAAAAATCATCACAACTGACCAACGATTAGTATTCACGAGAGAGGATATAAAGCAATTAATATAAGAGTATGGATTCAAATAATTCATTCTACTCCTTATTATTCTCATGCCAATAAACAACAAAATCGACCAATAAAACTTTTATTCTTATCATATAAATATTTGTTAAAAATATTTTATGGCTTTACATGATGCATTATTAGAAGTACTGTAAGCATATAAGACTTTATATAACTTACAGTTAAGTCACTTAAAAGAATTGTATAATGTCATATAGACATTATAAATTATTATTCTGTTATGTTAGGAGATTTGGAGATTTGGAGAGTTTGGATGAGGTGAGACTCATTGTTTTGGATCACTTAAGAAAAAAAGTTAAAAGAACATATAACATACATATACTATAAAACAAATTATATGTGATATGTTGTGGAAGGTCATATTACCTATTGTCTATAAAAAGTTCAAGATTTGGTAAGCAATTCCCAAATTAGGAGGTTCATGCATAGTTGCCAAAGTTTTAAAAAGAGATGTTTATAAAATGAAAAATCAAGATGGGGAAGTTACTCTTTTGATTGATCAATGATTGATATTGAAGAAAAATTATCCTTGTATGAAGAACATAGTAGGAAATGATGCTTCTAAACAAAATATGAGTCGTTTTAAAGATCACAAGTATAAATTAAAAAAGATTTATATTGTTTGTATTTTGAGCCTACTAAATAGGCTATTTCTCATATTACAACCAATTTTTTTGTTTTCTAATAACAACAAGAATTTAATAAAATAACACTAGTTAATTATGAATAGTATTTTTTGACATAATTAAAGAACAACTAAGCTGATAAAAATTGAATTTCAAAAAGAAAACTTTGTTTTAAATTGGAAATGTCTTACATAAATTTGCTGATAAAACATGAAAATAAGAGTAAATTGTTCATACAAATTAAAATTTAGGGGAGATTGTTCTCTATCACAGTTCTAATATATTCTCCCGAGTAGAGGTGACAGTTTAGAGATCTTTTAATGCTTTTTTTCCTCACCACCTTTTGTTTGTAAATGAAGTCTTGTGTTTGCTGATTCTTGAAGGAAGAGGGACCTTTCTACTTTACTCCTAGCTTCAGCTTCTTTAAGAGTCATATTAGGTCTGGTCCTCTTCAACCTTGGCCAATTCCGCCATGTTGCTTTCTTGGGAATAAAGCTTTGTCGTGAGATCTTTGAAGGATTGTTTGGCCTTTTAGATAGTTATATACTTAAACTTCTCAAATCTAGTTCTAGGAATGAAGGGATTCTTGAGTAGCTTCATAAATCTTCAGCATCTTTACTGTAAATTACTTTAAAAAGTAGGCTGATTAAGGATGGAGAGTGCTAGTTTCTTTATCTTTCTTGGCTACAAAAGGAAGAATGACGTCTTCAGTCTCTTTATCCAATAGCAACATATGTGCTCGAAATAATTGGAACACTCTCAAGATAAGGTATAGTTGTGGCTGCTGCTTTAGTAGCTCGAGCTTTGAAAACGACTAGTCAAAATAAAGCTTTTATTTAACGTTTTAGATCTGGATTTTTCAAGCTCAGAATCCTTCAAGTCACTACAACATTATCCAGTTTTACCGACGGATTAATTCCGTCGGTGACAGCAATGAAATCCGTCGGTGAAAACAATACCGACGGATTCACCGACGGAAGTGCTCCGTCGGTAAACCAGTCGTCAGTAAATCCCATTTCCGTCGCTAATTCTGTCGCAAATAAAAAAAATCATCCACCGACGGAAACACCGACGGTAATACAGACGGATACGCGCGCCAAAAA
>Ga0307511_10002445_pt1 | contig 19430 bp, 15 predicted proteins | sample 13_EM_MG_FD_200266 | JGI IMG/M metagenome (GOLD analysis project Ga0307511, IMG submission 200266) | Populus trichocarpa ectomycorrhiza microbial communities from riparian zone in the Pacific Northwest, United States - 13_EM | ecosystem: Host-associated > Plants > Roots > Unclassified | place... | reverse complement strand
CAGCCTGGTTTGCAGCCGATGCAGTGCTGTTTGCCTGATCCGCGGAAGACTTAGCTGCCGCCACATCTGACTGCAGCTTCGCTACCTGTGACTTGAGGTCTGCGACATCCGCCTGGAGGGGCTTCAGATCCTGACAGCCTGCAAGTCCCGCCACGACTGCCACGGCAGCCACCTTCAAAACGATCGCGCACTTCATAAACGTCCCCTTCTGGGTTGTTGATTCGGGAGGTCCCTGGAACGAATGCGAATGTAGCACGCAAGTTCCATGCCCCATTCACAAGCGCGCAATGGCATCAAATTTATCAACGGATTGCAACTGCTTAACACGCTGATGTCTGCCAGCCGCGACATCAGATGTTGCAACGAGAAAATAAATCACCGACGCACTCGCGTGGTTCATGAGCGGTTCAGTCAACTGTGTCGTTCGACACCATATGCACAGACTTCTTGACCGGTGCTGTGCGCCGGACGCGCGCGCCTACGCGTACATGCGTGCTGCCGGTGCGGCGGGCTTGATCCACTTTGGATGAGTCTCGAGTGGCACTGTTGCGCTGCGGCAGCGAACCTAGGCAGCAAGACGCTTGCCTCCAGCCTTGATCTGGATATAATCACAGTAACTGTATAGATGAACAGGTGGCCGACATGTCCGATCTGACACCGCGCCAGACGCAGATTCTGCGCCTAGTCCAGCGATTTATCTCCGACACCGGCATGCCGCCGACCCGGGCGGAAATCGCGCGGGAACTGGGCTTCAGATCCGCTAATGCGGCCGAAGAGCACTTGCGGGCGTTGGCCCGCAAGGGCGTCATCGCCCTGATCCCCGGGACCTCCCGTGGCATCCAGCTCAAGGACACCATCCGCGAGCAGATAGGCCTGCCGCTCATCGGCCGGGTTGCTGCCGGTCGTCCCATCTTCGCGGAGGAGAACTTCGAGGCACGGTTGCAGATCGATCCGTCGCTGTTTCAACCGCGCCCGCATTACCTGCTCAAGGTCACCGGCATGAGTATGAAAGACGCCGGCATCCTCGATGGTGACCTCGTTGCGGTGCACCGCACCTCGGAGGTGCGCAGCCGCCAGATCGTGGTCGCTCGCCTGGAGAACGAGGTGACGGTGAAGCGCTATCGGCAGGAAGGCACCATCGTGTGGCTGATGCCCGAGAACGTGGAGTTCGAGCCCATCAAGGTGGACCTCAAGGAAGAGCCGCTGCTCATCGAGGGTATTGTCGTGGGCGTTGTCAGACGCGGCAAAACGACCGGTCTCATGTAAGGCGTGCGCTTTGAGGGGGCGCGCCAAGGCCCCCCTGGCGGCATAGGCCGTACAAAGTTGGGTCACATAGACTGGTGTTCATGAGCACTCCTCATGTCGGTCAACTCCGAATTGGCTCGGCTGCTCGAGCATCCGGCCATCTGGCGCGGGACCAGTGTCGCGCGCACAGAAACCCTTCCCACGGGGTTCGGTGCGCTCGACGAACGTCTTCCCGGCAGGGGTTGGCCGCGTAGCGGTCTGATCGAAATCCTCGTTTCCCGTTTCGGTGTCGGTGAGCTGACACTGCTGCTCCCAGCGCTGGCCGCGCTGACCCGCCGCCCAATGGCACGCTGGTGCGTTTGGGTAGCTCCGCCCCTAGAGCCCTTTGCACCCTCCCTGGCGGCGCATGGAGTCGTCCTCGAGCGTCTGCTGGTCATACGGCCCCCGGCTGCCCACAGGCGCGGGAGTCGGAACGGGATCCTGTGGGCTTTCGAGCAATCACTGGGCTCCGGCGCGTGCGACATCGCCATGGCGTGGGCGAGGAGACCGCGGGCGAAGGAAATCCGCCGGCTGCAGCTTGCGGCTGAGCGCGGCCGCACCCTGGGCGTGTTGTTCCGGCCTCAACAGGCAGCCCGGGAGTCTTCCTATGCCGCACTGCGAATGACGCTCGTCCCTTGCGCTCACGGAGTGCGGGTTACGTTGTTGAAGAGCAGGGGCGGGGTGCGTGGTTCCGTTGATCTGAGTCTGCAGGGTGCAACGCACGCGTTGCACGGGGGTTGAGCATGCGGCCGCGAATCGTTCAACGGATGAATGAGACTGTCAGCAAGCTCCCGGCAGGCAGCCCCTCGTCTGAAGCAACCTTGCTGCGTTCCGTACACGCCGCAGACGCGCCGGTTGATTCGCCGGAGCTTTGGCTCGGCGTGCACATTCCCGATCCGGGCGCGGTGTCATTGGAGCGTCTGGCTACGAGCGCCCAACGCTTCACCCCGCGCGTGAGCCTCGTGGCGCCTGATGGACTTCTGCTCGAAGTGAAGGGAAGCCTGCATCTGTTCGGCGGTACGGACGGACTGATCCGGGCGCTCGCGAATGAGTGCGGCACAGTTGGAATCGAACCCGCGATTGCACTCGCGCCGACACCTCTGGCTGCGATGGTCGCAGCCCGTGCCGGCAAACCATTCATCGTTACGAACAAAGCACAGCTCATCGGCAGGTTGTCAGCTGTGCCGCTCGCACCGTTGCGGTGGCCACAGGATGTGGTCGAGCGGCTTGCGCGCATGGGTGTGCGCACGATCGGCCAGGCTCTGCGTCTGCCGCGAGCGGGTTTCGCCCGCCGGTTTGGCCCTGAGCAGCTTGCTGAGCTGGATCGCCTGACGGGCCGGAATGCAGACCTGCGGCATCATTTCCAACCACGTGAGCGCTTCCGGCGCCGCCGCGAGCTGACCTACGAGTTGGAAAGCAACGAAGCCCTGCTCGCAGTGCTGGCGCCGCTGCTGGCGGATCTCGGTAAGTTCCTCCAGGAGCGACAATGCGGTATCACCGAGCTCGAGTGCCGGTTGCGGCACCGGCACGCGCCGCCTTCCAGATGCATTCTGCGCCTGGCGGCGCCGCTGGCGCAGGTCGCTCGTCTGACGGAGTTGTTGGGCGAGCGGTTGAGCGCACTCACGTTGCCCGAGCCGGTGCGCTCCTGCGAGCTGCGCTCCGGCTTGCCCGTATTGCGGGTACTTGCTTCAAACCCCTTGTGGCAGCCCGGCGAATACGGTGGCAGCGGTGGGCCCGAGGCGCCCGAGCTCATCGAGCGATTGCGTGCAAGGTTGGGACATGAAGCGGTCTACGGCCTGCAGATGTTGGCGGGACATCGCCCCGAGAATACCTGGAGCATCCGGGAGCCGGCGCCAGTCAACGGCTCGCGGGCGGCGTACGACGCAGGATCCCGATCGACACCGTTCCAATCGACACAGGCCGTGCCGCCGTCGTCATCGCTATCGGCATCGGCGTGGCCCGCTTTCCGCCGTCCCCTGTGGCTCGTGCATTCGCCCCAGCAGCTCGAGGAAGTTGATGGCGTGCCGCGCCGCCGCGGCGCGTTGCGCTTTTTCGGTGACGTTGAGCGGATCGAGACAGGTTGGTGGGATGGAGGGGATGTTGGACGCGATTACTACACGGTATTCGACATCTACGGCATACAGCTGTGGATATTCCGCGAGCGCGCAGAGCCACACCGTTGGTTCCTGCATGGAGTGTTTGGGTGACGGGGGGCGCCATAGCCGCGTACGCTGAGCTGCATTGCATCAGCAACTTTACTTTCCTGCGCGGGGCTTCGCATCCCCAGGAGCTCGTGGAACGCGCCAGTACTCTGGGCTACAGCGCGCTCGCCATCACTGACGAGTGTTCCGTTGCCGGGGCTGTAAGGGCCCACATGGCGGCGAAGCTGGTCCGGCTGAAGCTGCTGGTGGGCGCCGAGTTTCGCCTCGAATGTGGACTCGAGTTCGTCGCGATCGCGATCGATCGGCACGGCTATGGCCGGCTTTGCCGCCTGATCAGCCGCGCACGGCGCGCAGCCCCCAAGGGAACCTATTCGCTGACCCGGGAGGCCGTGGCAGCCGCGGGCCTCGAGCAGTGTTTCATTCTCTGGGTGCCCGCAACACAACCACTGAAGGACGAGGCGCAGTGGTTGCGTGACTGCTTTGGGACCAAGGTCCGTATCGCCGTCGAGCTGTTCCTCGACGGCACCGACAAACAGCGGCTGGGCACGCTCGAGGCCCTGGGTTGCGAGCTCGGGTTGCCGCTCGTCGCCAGTGGCGATGTCCACATGCACGAGCGCGAACGGCGAAAATTGCAGGATGCACTGACTGCCATACGGCTCAACATTCCCATCGCGCAAGCCGGTTGGCATTTGTATCCCAACGGTGAGCGTCATCTGCGCGAGCCAGCCCGGCTGGCGCGGCTCTATCCTGCGCAGTTGCTCGCAGAAACCGTGGCCATTGCGCAAGCCTGCACCTTCTCACTCGATGAGCTGCGCTACGAATATCCTCACGAGCTGGTGCCGGCAGGGCAGACACCCGCCAGTCATTTGCGCAACCTCGTGGAGCAGGGCATTCGGCGGCGCTGGCCGCAAGGCATAGCGGCCGTCGCGCGTGCGAGTATCGAGAAAGAGCTGGCTCTCATTGCCGAGCTTCGCTACGAGCCCTATTTTCTGACAGTGTATGACATCGTTACGTTTGCCCGTAACGAGCGCATTTTGTGCCAGGGCCGGGGCTCCGCGGCCAATTCGCTGGTTTGTTATTGCCTCGGAGTGTCCGCCGTCGGTCCCGAGCGGGGTGCGGCACTGCTGTTCGAACGCTTCATCTCGCGCGAGCGCAACGAGCCGCCCGACATCGATATCGACTTCGAACATGACCGGCGCGAGGAAGTGATCCAGTACATTTACAGGAAGTACGGACGCGAGCGGGCGGCTATCGCGGCAACAGTCATCATGTATCGCCCCCGCAGCGCGTTGCGCGACATGGCCAAGGTGTTCGGCCTGGATCCCGCCAGCAGCGGCCGTCTCTCGAAGGTCATGCAATGGTGGGACGGCGGTGAGACGTTGCCTGAGAGGGTGCGCGAGGCTGGATTTGACACTGACGACCCGGTGTTGAAGCGCATCGTGACGTTGGCCCGCCAACTGGTCGAGTTTCCAGGCTTCCCGCGCCACCTGTCCCAACATGTCGGCGGCTTCGTGATCAGCGAGGGCGCGCTCGAAGAGCTCGTGCCCATCGAGAACGCGACGATGCCCGAGCGGACCGTGGTGCAGTGGGACAAGGACGACCTGAACGATCTTGGGCTGCTCAAGGTCGATGTGCTGGGGCTCGGAATGTTGAGTGCGCTCAGGCGCGCCTTTGCGCTCGTGAACGGTTTCCGGGGGACGAAGCACACGCTGGGGTCTTTGCCGGATGCGGACAGCCAGGTCTACGAGATGATGTCGCGCGCTGACACTGTCGGGGTGTTCCAGATCGAGTCACGCGCCCAGATGTCGATGCTGCCGCGCCTGAAACCCAAGTGTTACTACGACCTCGTGGTCGAGGTCGCGATCGTGCGCCCCGGGCCCATCCAGGGCGACATGGTGCACCCGTATCTGCGCCGCCGGGCGAACCAGGAGAAAGTCGACTACCCCAGCCCCGAAGTCGCCGCAGTGCTCGAGCGCACCCTCGGCGTGCCCATCTTCCAGGAGCAGGTGATGCAGCTCGCCATCGTCGCCGCCGGCTTCTCGCCCGGCGAAGCCGACCGGCTGCGCCGCGCCATGGGCGCCTGGAAACGCAGCGGCGGCATCGAGCACTTCAGGCAGAAGCTGCTCGGCGGCATGGCCGCGAACGGCTACGCCGAAGAGTTCGCGCAGCGGATCTACAAGCAGATGTTGGGATTCGGCGAATATGGATTTCCTGAGTCACACGCCGCCAGCTTCGCATTGTTGGTGTATGACTCATCCTGGCTCAAGTATCACGAGCCGGCGGCATTCACCTGTGCGCTGCTCAACAGTCAGCCGATGGGCTTTTATGGTCCTGCGCAGCTGGTGCGCGACGCCCGCGCTCACGGGGTGGAGGTAAGGCCGGTTGACGTGCAGGAGAGCGCGTATGAGTCGACTCTCGAGCGGCGCGAGGATGACGAACCGGCGTTGCGGTTGGGAATGCGGATGGTCAAGTCGCTGTCCGAAGCTGCAGGTTTGCGGGTTGAGGCTGCACGCATCGAGCGGCGCTTTGAAAGCGTCCAGGACCTCGCGCGGCGTGCGCTGCTCGACCGGGGTGATCTCGAGTCATTGGCTGCGGCCGGTGCTCTTTCGGCCCTGAGCGGCAATCGCCATCTCGCCTACTGGGAAGTGGCGGGTACCGAACGATCCCTGCCCCTGGCTCCCCAAGGCGAGCGGGCGGGGAGTCTCGAGGAAGGGCGGCCATTGCTCGAAGCGCCGACGGAAGGGCAGCGTATCGTCGCTGACTACGCTTCTGTTGGACTTACTCTTGGACGCCATCCAATGGCGCTGCTACGGGACAGGCTGGTGCGCAACCGGTTGCTTACCGCGGCGGATCTGCAGTGTGTTGCACACGGCAAGGGGGTACGAACTGCCGGCATCGTCCTCATGCGCCAGCGTCCGCAGAGTGCCAATGGAGTTACATTCCTGACGCTCGAAGACGAGAGTGGGCAAGTCAACGTGATTATCTGGGAGAGTGTTGGACGGGAGCAGCGCCGCGCAATGATTGAGTCGAGGCTTCTCGAGGTTCAAGGAGAGCTGCAGCGCCAGGAGGGCGTGATGCACGTCATTGCCAAACGGCTCATCGATCGCTCCGCGTTGCTGGGTGAGTTGCTGACACGCTCGCGAGACTTTCACTGACAAAGCCTACACGCACCCGGGAAGTCGCTGCGCCCCAAGCCTGCATATCGATCTGATATATCGTGCAGGAGCACAAACTGCTGCCACTGCACGTACGCTACAGTTGGCATATAGTGTCCCACATATGGCGGACAAACGCCGAGCGGTCAACAGGGGACTCCAAGCACGCCTTGCCGGGCAAATCCTGATCCATGCGCGGGAGCGTGGATTTGGGCCCGGCGCATGGCTGAGCGAGAACGCACTCGCGCAGACCTTCGGCGTATCGCGAACGCCAGTTCGTGGCGCACTGGCCGTGTTATCCACACGCGGCCTGCTCAATGTGGTGCCGCGAAGAGGTTATGTCTTAAAGCGGGCCGTCCGCGATCAAGACCTCGAGCCCTACGCTGACTTTGCAAGTGACGACGACAGGCTGGTGCAACGGATGGCAGCCGATCGATTTACGGGCATATTGCCGGACAGCGTGTCCGAGACGGATCTCATGCGGCGGTACGGTGTTGCCCGAGGATCGTTGGCCCGCGTTTTGAACGGCCTGGTTCAAGACAACGTGATCGAGCGTCGCAGCGGCAACGGTTGGCGTTTCCTTCCTGCCGTCAATGCAACGCAGTTACACGAGGACAGTTACCGGTTTCGCCTCCTGATCGAGCCTGCGTGCGTCCTGGAGCCGACCTTCCGGCTGGACAAGGCGCGAGCTCAACGGTTGCGGCAGACGCACGTCGCCCTGTTGGCCGATGGGCTGGAGAAGCTGAGCAGCATCAAGTTCTTCGAGCTGAATGCCGAATTCCACGAGTTCATCGCGGGGTGCTCGCGAAACCGGTTCCTGGAGCAGGCGGTGATCCACCAGAACCGCCTGAGGCGCTTCTTCAACTACATAGCGGTCTTCGACACGGAGCGGATGCGCGTCTCGTGCAGCGAGCATGTGGCTATCCTGGACCGCCTGGTGGCAGGCGAGCGCGAGCATGCGGCGACGCTCCTGTGGCGCCACCTGCTGGGCTCGAGCCGGATCAGGCCACGGTTCCAGTAGCCGCCGGACGCTATTCCAAAGAGGGCGGTCGCCGCCGGGCGTTGCCCGCATCCCCCTCGTCGTCCTCGTCATCCAGGCCGATGTCGTAGTCTTCGAAGTCGCTGGTGAGCTCGGCCGTGCGCTTGTCCTCGAGCAGCCGCTCGAGTCGGCGCCACGCCGGGTCACCGGTCTTCTGAGCCCGGCGCTTGGCCATGTCGAGGTCTTTGATGACTTGGTCGAGATCCACATCGGCATCTCCGACCACGGGCTCGTCAGCTTCCTCGTCTTCAAATTCGTCTGATTCGGGTTTCTCGCTCACGTGCGGGACACCTACAAAAGACGGCGCGAACTTAAATCAATTGGGCGCTGGTAAGCAACGGCCCAGTTCACTTGATCAGCTGGTTCATCTCGAAGATGGGCAGCAGCATGGCGAATACGATGGCCATGACGAAGCCGCCCATACCTACGATGAGCATCGGTCCCAGCAACCCCACCATGCCCGCGAGAAGGCCATCGAGCTCCCGTTCCTGCGCGATCGCAGCACGTTCCAGCATACTTTCCAGCTCACCGCTGGACTCACCGCTGGAGATCAGGTGGATTGTCATGGGTGGAAACAGCTTGCTCACCCCCAAAGAGCGGCCGATGGCTGCTCCTTCACGCACACGCGCTGCCGCCTCTGCGACTGCGTCGCGCATCGGGAGGTTTGTCACCACTTCCCCGGAAATCCGCAGCGCTTCCAGCACGGGGACAGAGCTTGCTGAAAGGATGCTGAAAGTTCGCGTGAACCGCGCTGTGTTAAAACCGCGTGACAGCTTACCAACCATGGGCATGTGCAACTGCGCGCGATGCCAGGTCCGCTTGTTGACCGGATTGCTCAGCCAGCGCCTGAACAGGAACGCGGCGAGGACTGCGCCGATCACCATGTAAATGCCGTAACTGCGGATGAAATCACTGGTCGCGATGAGTATCTGTGTGATCAGGGGCAGCTTGCCCTTGGCGGATTCGAACACCGCGACCACCTTGGGTACCACGTAGACCATCAGGCCGCAGACGATTGCAAAACACATGATCGACAGCACGATCGGGTAGAGCATTGCAGCGAGAATCTTCTGCCGGATCAGCTCGCGCCCTTCGGTGTAGTCGGCAAGGCGTTCCAGGATGCCGTCGAGCTTTCCGGACTGTTCGCCCGCTGCGACGGTGGAGCGATAGATCTCGGGAAACACCCGCGGGAACTCGGCCAGGCCATCCGCAAGCGGATGACCCTCCATCACACGGGCACGAACCCCCAGAATAATGCTCTGAACCCGGGGCTTCTCCGTCTGCTGTGACACGGCCAACAGGGATTCTTCGAGAGGAAGCCCCGCGCGCACCAACGTCGCCAATTGGCGAGTAAAGAGGGACAGATCCCCGGTAGAGACACCCCGTGCCAGTGAGAACGAACGCTGGCGCTTCGCTTCCTTCTGAGCCACCTCGTTGACGGTGACAGGCAGAAGCTGTTTCTCGCGCAACAGCTGGCGTATGTGCCGGGGCGTATCACCTTCGAGGATGCCCTTGCGTTCCTTGCCACCGTTGTCTAGAGCTGTGTATTCGAATGCACCCATGAGAAGCCGTGGTCCTGGCGCGAGTCGAGCGTGATTCTAATTCTACTCAATCCTCGCGCGTTACCCTCAGCACTTCCTCGATCGTTGTTTCACCACGGAGCACCTTCGCGCGACCATCGTCGCGAATGGAAGGAGTGGCGTGACGGGCGTATTTCTCCATCTCCTGCTCGCTCGCGCCGTCATGAATCATCGTGCGCATCTGATCATCGACCACGATCAGCTCGTAAATGCCTGAACGGCCGCGATAACCGCTGCCGCCATCCCGGCCCGGGCGATACAGGATGGGCGAGGGGTCCTCGGGGCTGAGATTGAGCAGTCGCCGCTCATACTCTCCCGCCTGAAAAGGTTGTTTGCTCTCCGGACTGAGCACACGCACGAGCCGTTGCGCGAGCACGCCGACCAGGCTGGAGGAGAGCAGGAAAGGCTCGATGCCCATGTCACGCAAGCGGGTGAGGGCGCCCGCCGCGGTGTTGGTATGCAGAGTTGACAGCACCATGTGGCCGGTCAAGCTCGCCTGCACGGCGATCTGTGCCGTCTCGAGGTCACGGATTTCTCCGATCATCACCACATCAGGATCCTGGCGAAGGATGGCGCGCAGGCCGCGCGCGAAGGTCATTTCGACCTTGCTGTTGACCTGAGTCTGGCCGATACCGTCGATGTAATACTCGATCGGATCCTCGACCGTCATGATGTTGCGCGTGTTGTCGTTCAGGCGCTCGAGGCCCGCGTACAGAGTCGTCGTCTTGCCCGAGCCGGTGGGGCCCGTGACGAGCAGAATTCCGTGCGGCTTGTGGATCAGCTCGTCAATGAGCGACTCGATCTGCGAGACCATGCCCAGCGCGCCCAGGTCGAGCCGGCCTGCCTGCTTGTCCAGGATACGCAGCACCACCCGTTCGCCGTGCCCGGAAGGGATGGTGGACACGCGAATATCGACCGCTCGCCCCGCAATTTTCAGGCTGATACGGCCGTCCTGCGGCAACCGCTTCTCGGCGATGTCGAGCTTCGACATGACTTTGAGGCGCGAGACAACCAACGGCGCGACAGCACGCTTGGACTGCAACACCTCGCGCAGTATTCCATCCACGCGGAAGCGTACGACGAGGCGATTCTCGAACGGCTCGACGTGTATGTCGGATGCGTTCTCTCGGACCGCCTGCGTCAATACAGCGTTGATCAGCCGGATGATCGGCGCATCGTCATCGCTGTCGAGCAGATCGGCCTGCTCAGGCAGATCCTGCGCCAGGTGCGCAAGATCGGTCGTCTCATCGAGGCCCTCGACGGCCTGCATCGTGTACGAGCCGCCTTCGTAGGCCAGCCGCAGCAGGTTGTCGAATTCCGCTTCAGGCACGCGCTCGAGTTTGAGCGGCACGCGCATGTATCGCCGCACCTCGGCGATTGCCAATGGCGTAGCATTCTCGCGGCAAGCGCAGTCTGCAATGCCTTCCACAACACGCCTCACGAGCACGCCATGGCGTTTCGCGAAAGCGAATGACGGCCTGCGGTCTACCGGCGTAGCTGCAGGCGCTTCAGCGACCGCTGCATCGTTCACGGCTTGCCTCCGTCAGGTGGCGGCGGAGGTGTTGTCGGTGGCATGAGAACACCTGGCCGTTCGGTTGCGTATGGTGGCTCACCATCAGGGTGAGTGGTCGCGCTGTCAGAAGGCGCTACATATGGCGGCTGTGACGAGTCAGTCTTACCCTGAGGAGGCGGTGGCGGTGCGCCACGGCCCTTTTGCTGCTTGCGAGCCTCTGCTTCGGCTTGCTGCTTCGCCGCGCGTGCTTTCTCATCCGGAGACGCGGGTGCCTTCTCGCCCGAGCCCGGCGGCGGCAAGGGCGGCGCCGGATCGAGCTTGGGCTTCTTGACCCCGGGCAGCAACGGTATCTCGAACTCGCCTTTGTTGTACTGCGTCTGCTGATCACGCATGTAGTTGTATTTGGTATCTGTCTGATAGGCCGCCTGCTGTGCGTCCCGCAAAATCTTTGGCCGGATGAATATCATCAGGTTGTTCTTTTTACCGTCCGCCTGGCGCGTCCTGAAGAGATTACCGATGAGCGGAATGCTCCCCAATAGAGGCACCCGCTGGCCCGACTGGGTGTGCGCGTTGGATATGAGCCCACCCAGCACGACGACACCACCGTCGTCGATGAGGACGTTCGTGGTGATGGTTCGCTTGGCGGTCGTAATGTCCACCGCCGACAGCGAATTCGGCAGTACGCTCGAGCTCTCGATGGAGATCTTGAGCACGACCGCGTTACCTTCCGCGGCAATCTGCGGTGTCACTTTCAGGATGGTGCCGACTTCCTGGCGCTGCACGGTCTGGAACGGATTGGTCGCGCCGTTGGTCGCGCCCGTATTCGTGAAGGAGCCGGTGATGAAGGGGACCTCGTTTGCGACCTTGATCTCCGCTTCCTGGTTGTCGAGCGTAATGGTCGACGGCGTTGCGATCGTGTTGCTGTCGCTATCGCCGCGTATGGCGCGAATCATTGCCGCGAAATTCAGACCCCCCGTCGTTAGCCGCCCCACCGCCAGCGTGGTCCCGGTCGGGAGAGTTGCGTTCGCAGCTGCGGTACCCCCAGCGGCAATGCCGGCGACGCTCTGCGCCAGGTTGACGATTGACGTGCCGCCAACTGGGCTCACGAACGAGCCGGCTGGCACGTTTCCGTTGCCTTGCGTGAACTCTGCCCAGTTGACACCGAATTCCGCTGTCTTGTCGGTATTGACTTCGACGATGATGGCTTCGACCAACACCTGGGGGCGCCGGATATCGAGCTTGTCGATGATGTTCATCACCGCACGCATGATCTTCGGTGGCGCAGTGATGACCAGTGCGTTGTTCTGCGGGTCCGCCCAGACCATGGCGCTCTTTTCAGCCTGTGCCTGTGGAGACGCGGCTCCTGCGGCGCCTCCGGCACCACCGCTGGCAGCCTGCGCAACGCCGGTGATCTGCTCCTTGAGTTTAGGAGCGATTTTCTCGGCGTCCGCATAGCGCAGGTAGCGCACTTGCGTATCGCCGCCGGCCTCCAGTGGGGTATCGATGTGGGCAATCAGCGCCCGAATCCGCAGCCGTTGCGACTGATCGCCGCCGACCAACACGCTGTTGGAGCGCTCGTCGGCCACGACCTTGGCGGCCTGTCCGCCTTCGGCAGCCGACTGTCCCTGGTAAAGGGAGTTGATGACGCGCACGATTTCAGCTGACGAGGCGTTCTGCAGCGGGATGACCTCCACGTCCTGATCGCCGACCTGGTCGATGCGGCGGATGATGCGGATGATGCGGTTAACGTTGTTGGCCCGGTCGGAGATGATCAGGATGTTGGACGCGGGGTAGGCCGCAAGCTGGCCGTACTGAGGGATCAGTGGGCGCAGGATGGGCACCAACTGGGCCGCACTGACGTTCTTGACGTCGATGACCTGCGTGACGATCTCATCGGAGGTCGAGCTGACATGGTCCGGCAGATCGATCGAAGGTATCTGGCGCGCATTCGCATCGGGGAGGATCTTGATGACCTCGCCGGCCTGCACGGCAATGAAGCCGTGCACCTGCAGGATCGCAAGATAAGCTTCGTAGAACGCCGCGGGTGACATGGGCGTCGACGCGATCATCGTCACCTGGGCTCGAACGCGCGGATCAACGATGAAGTTCTTCCCTGTCGCGGCTGCGACAGCTTCCGTGATCTGCGTGATATCCGCGTCCTTGAAATTCGGCGTAATGCGCCCGTTCTGCTGGGCGGAGGCGATGGAGGCCATCGCGAGCAGCACCGGCGCGCAGCGGACTAAGAAACGAAAACACTTCACTAGAGATTCCCCCGAGGCCGGCGGACCGGCGCTACTGCGATGTATCAGGTTGCTCCACCGGCGGCGGTGCTTGCGCCGGCTCGGGCGGGGTTGCGCCCTGACCGGCCATACCTTCGGCTTCCTGCGCGACCTGCGCTATGTTCAATGTCAAATCCTGCTGCTGCCCGCTGCGCATGACTGTGATGTGTGCCTCACTGGAGGAACCGAGAGTGCGAAAGATTTCCTGTCCGCGAGCTGGGTCATCCAGAGGGGTCCCGTTGATGGCCATCACCAGATCCCCCGGCCGCAGTCCCAGCCGGGTGAACGCCTGTCGATTGCGGCCGGGGTATACGCGGTAGCCCTTCTGCTTACCCTGCGCGAACACCGGCTGCGGTCGCATGATGTCAGCCATCAGACCCGGCTCATCACTGATGAGTTTCCGCATCCGGTCCATGATTGGCGTTTCTGTTTGCAATGCGGCAGTCGAAGGTGGGGCGGCGCCCGGTTGCAGCTGCCTCGGCAGCATCAGCGACTCTAATTTGCCGTTCCGGTCGATGACCACCTTGTCGCTATACACCGAATGCAGCTTCGCGCCGCCGGGAACATTGTCTCCGACCGCATACACTTTCGCGCCCGCGGCATTCTCACCCAGGATGGCGAGACCGTTTTGCGGGTCGTCGGCCGCGATGATTCCAACCAGGACCAGTGGCAGGCTGCTCTGCGGCGCGTTCGCCGCGTCCTGCGCCACGACTGCGACGGGCGCCGCGCCGAACAGATGTGCCTCCACGATGGCAGCCACGTCCACGCTTTGGGTCTGGGGCTGCACGAACGGAGCGGGTGCGACTTTCGGCGGGCGGCTTGAACCTGCCAGATTCGTCACGATCACTGCCGCTTGCACCGCAAGTGCGAACGCCAGCACCCAGGTGGCGATGCGCGGCCCGTGTGTGAGCACGAGGGCGCGCCATTTGTCTGGCGGCGGGAGTCCTTCTAGCCAGGAGGCGGCATTCATGGGCTGGACGAGTCCTACTGAGTCTAAAGCGGGCAGCGAGTGAGACAACGATTCAAAACGCAAGTGCGTCCTTGCAAACATCTGCGCCGCGATGCAGCCTTGTGGCTGACGCTACGGCAATCATACGGGGCTGTTGAGCAGGCTCTCAAGCAATTGTTTCTGTTGAGCAAACCAAGACCATTCATGACAGGCTTGTGTTGCCCTTTGGCGACCCATATAAAGACGTAATGCCCGATCCGCATCCCGCTCGTCCCGACACCGGCGTAGTCGTCGAGGAGTCGCGGCCCCAAGTCAAACAGCCACCGCTGTACCAGGTCGTCTTGCTCAACGACGACTACACCCCCATGGAGTTTGTGGTGGATGTGCTTGAAAAGTTCTTCAGCCTGAACCGGCCCACTGCGACGCGCATCATGCTCGAGGTGCATACCAAGGGTAAGGGCGTTTGCGGGGTCTTCACTTATGAGATTGCAGAAACTAAGGTGGCGCAGGTGACCACGTATGCACGCGATCACCAGCATCCTCTGATGTGCACACTGGAAGAAGCCTGAACTGACATGAGGTTCGACGAAAGTGCTGTCTAACGAGCTTGAATACTGTCTCAACGATGCGTTCCATCAGGCGCGTGAGGCACGTCATGAGTACCTGACTGTGGAGCACCTGCTGCTGGCGATCCTGGATACGCCGAAGGTGCGCGAGATCCTGCGCGCGTGCGGCGCCGATCTGGGCAAGTTGAAGCAGGAACTCAAAGAACACATCGATCAATCGACTCCGCGGCTCGAAGAGGGCGAGGAGCGCGAAGTGCAGCCGACGTTGGGCTTCCAACGCGTGTTGCAGCGAGCGGTGTTCCATGTCCAGTCGAGCGGCAAGAAGGAAGTCGGCGTCGCAAACGTGCTGGTCGCGATCTTCAGCGAAAAGCAGAGCCACGCTGTGTTCCTGCTGAATCGCCAGCATGTGACACGGCTCGACGTCGTCAACTACATCTCCCATGGCCTGTCAAAAATTGCCGAGGAGAAGACCACGGACAAGGAAGACGCCCAGTCGGATGGAGAGCGGGATCCTGAAGGCGGTAGCGCCCTGGAGAAATACACCAGCAATCTGAATCGCATGGCCCAGGAAGGACGCATCGATCCGCTGATCGGCCGCAAGCTCGAAGTCGAGCGCACGATCGAGATCCTGTGCCGCCGGCGCAAGAACAATCCGCTGTACGTTGGTGAGGCCGGCGTCGGCAAGACCGCGATTGCGGAAGGTCTCGCCCGGCTGATCGTCGAGGGTAAAGTGCCGGAGGTTCTCTCCGATTGCACCATCTACGCGCTCGACATGGGCGCGCTGATCGCGGGCACCAAGTACCGCGGCGACTTCGAGAAGCGTTTGAAGGGCGTGATCACCGAGCTCAAGAAGCAGCCGGGCGCCATCCTGTTCATCGACGAGATCCACACGGTGATTGGCGCTGGTGCTGCCTCGGGCGGTGTCATGGACGCCTCCAACCTCATCAAGCCGGTACTGACCAACGGCGAGATCCGTTGCATCGGCTCGACCACCTACCAGGAATACCGGGGCATCTTCGAGAAAGACCATGCTCTGGCCCGCCGCTTCCAGAAAATCGATGTCGTCGAGCCCTCCGTGGCCGAGACGTTCGAGATCCTCATGGGTCTGAAGCCTCGCTTCGAGGAGCATCACGGCATCACCTATGCGAACGATGCATTGAAGGCCGCGGCCGAGCTGGCTGCCCGCCACATCAATGAGCGGCATCTGCCCGACAAGGCGATCGACGTCGTTGACGAGGCGGGTGCCCGTCAACGGCTCAAGCCGATTGCGGAACGCGAGCCGGTCGTGGAAGTCCGGCACATCGAGGACATCGTCGCCCGCATGGCGCGTATTCCGCCGAAGAGCGTTTCGACATCGGATCGCGAAGTACTGCGCAATCTCGAGCGCAATCTGAAGCTCGTCATCTTCGGGCAGGACAAGGCCATCGAGTCCCTGGCGGCTGCCATCAAGATGGCGCGCTCGGGACTGGGTGATCAGCGCAAGCCGGTGGGCAGCTTCCTGTTCGCAGGTCCCACGGGTGTCGGCAAGACCGAGGTCACGCGGCAGCTGGCCATCGCCATGGGTGTGGAGTTCCTGCGCTTCGACATGTCGGAGTACATGGAACGGCACACGGTCTCGCGCCTGATCGGCGCACCCCCAGGCTATGTCGGCTTCGACCAGGGCGGATTGCTGACCGAGGCGATTACCAAGCACCCCCATTGCGTGCTGCTCCTCGATGAAGTCGAGAAGGCTCACCCGGACGTGTTCAACCTGCTGCTGCAGGTCATGGACCACGGCACCCTGACCGACAATAACGGTCGCAAGGCGGATTTCCGGCACGTCATCATCGTGATGACCACGAATGCGGGAGCCCAGGAGATGAGCCGTCCGTCCATTGGCTTTACGAACTCGGACAACACCAGCGACGGCATGGAAGCGATCCGCCGGATATTCACACCGGAATTCCGCAACCGCCTGGATGCGGTGATTCAGTTCGCCTCACTCGACCCGATCACAATCGAGCGAGTGGTGGACAAGCTGATCGTGGAAGTGGAGATGCAGCTCGAGGCGAAGGGCGTGAACATTACGCTCGACGACGCTGCTCGACGCTGGGTGGCCGAGAAGGGCTACGACCCGAAGATGGGTGCACGCCCCATGGCGCGGCTCATTCAGGAGTTCATCAAGCGTCCGCTTGCCGAGGAGCTGCTGTTCGGCAAGCTCGTAGGAGGTGGCTCGGTCACGGTGTCCGTCAGCGAGGATGGCACCAAGCTGAAGCTGGATAGCACCCCTACGCAATTGCCCGAGGTCACGGCCTGATTCTTCGCTGGCGTTGACTTCGGTAGCCTTCCGCTGCGCTGGCCTTGGCTCGATAGCCTAGGCCGGCCGGCGCTTCGGTCGCCCGCTGACGAGGACGGGCGACTCGCAAGCGGGGCGGGGAGCGGCTTCGCGGCCGCGGGAGCCGGACGTCACCGCCCGCGCTATGCCGGGCACCAGCGTGATTGGCTGGACCCGCGAATCTGTGTGGGCCCCGGAATCTATGTGGAGTATTGGGGGCGTTAGCGCCCGCGATAAATAATGCGACCCTTCGTCAGATCGTACGGGGTCATTTCCACGGTCACGGCATCGCCGGTCAGAATGCGGATGTAGTTTTTCCGCATTTTTCCTGAGATATGCGCGGTCACCACGTGACCGTTCTTGAGTTTCACGCGGAACGTCGTGTTCGGCAGGGTCTCCACGACCTCGCCTTCCATCTGAAGTGCGTCTTCCTTAGACATACGGCCTTTATCTACTTGAGGGGCGCGAATTCTGCATAAACGTGGAGGGCAATGCAATTTTGTCGGGGCGCCCAGCCCGCGTGAAGGCAAGCCCGGGGTCGCTAGGGGGTGAGTACGCGCGGCGCCAATTCGATGTGCTCGCGCAACAGGGACTGGAACTGAGCCCGCGCGATGGCCCGGGCTCCTAAGCTTTCCAGGTGACGGGTGGGCAGCTGGCAGTCGATTACGGCAATGGCATTGCGCCGGCAGATCTCCACGAGATGGGCCAGGGCGACCTTGGACGCATCGCGCTCCCGGCTGAACATCGATTCGCCAAAAAAGACGCTGCCCATCCTCACGCCGTACAGCCCGCCGGCCAACACGCCATTGCGGTAGGCCTCGATGCTATGGGCGTATTTGAGGCGATGCAGGTGCAGATAGGCGTTGCGCATCTCCGTGGTTATCCACGTGCCCAGGCTGTGCGACCTGGGAGCGGCACAACTGTCGATGATCGCGGCAAAGTCGCGATCAACCTCAACTGAAAAGCCAGCGTTGCGCAGCGTTTTGCCCAAGCTGCGCGTGCATCGGAATTCTTCGGGGAAGAGGACTGCGCGCGGATCGGGTGACCACCAAAGGACGGGTTGCCCAGGGGAGTACCACGGGAAGATTCCGCGTTGATATGCAGCTAGCAATCGCGCTGGTGACAGGTCTCCGCCGGCAGCAAGCAATCCAGCAGGGTCATCCAGTGCCTGGTCGGGTGGCGGAAAACAATCCGGGGCATCCTGTGGCGAGAGCCACGTGATCGATTTCACGCCGCGCCCTCATCGCTCGAGCTTCGTTTGTAAGGCACATGCGCCTGGACTTCTTCGGCGTAGGCGTCGACCGAAGCTCCCTCGCGCTCCAGGTAGTCCTCGATGGCATCGCGAAAGCGCCGATTGGCGATGAAATGCGCCGACCAGGTGAGGGTGGGCTCGAAGCCGCGGCTCACTTTGTGCTCACCCTGGGTTCCAGGCTCGAACCGCGCCACCTGGTGCTCGATGCAGAACTCGATTCCCTGGTGATAGCACGCTTCGAAGTGCAGGCTGTTGTAATCGTCCGTGCAGCCCCAGTAGCGGCCGAACAAGGCCTCCCTGGACCAGAAGAATATCGCGGCCGCGACAGGTTTTCCGGCGCGTAGAGCGAGCTTCACCATCAGCGAGTCGCCCAGCGTCCGGGCCGCTTCGCTGAAGAAGGCTCGCGTCAGATACGGCTCGTGCCCGTGCCGCAGAAACGTATCCCGATGAAAGGCATACACGCAATCGAGTGTCCGCTCATCGAGCTCCTCTCCCATGCGGGTCTCGAAGACGATGCCTGCCTCCGCTACCCGCCGCCGCTCACGCTTGGCCTTCTTGCGTTTGTCGGCGGTGAACGTCTGCAGGTAGTCGTCAAAGCTCGGGTAGCCATGGTTGGTCCAGTGAAACTGACAGTCGCGCCGGATCAACCAGCCTGCCTGTTGACACGCCAGGTGAGCCGGCTCGTCGAGAAACAACGCGTGCACGGAGGAAAGGCCGTGACTCGAAGTGTAGGCCTCGATGTCAGCCAGCAGCCGGCGTCCGAGAGACGAGCGGTCGAGGTCTGCGCGCACGAGGAGCCTCGGGCCGGTCGCCGGGGTGAAGGGCACTGCGACCGTGAGCTTGGGGTAATAGCGGCTTCCGAAGCGAGAGTAGGCCTGTGCCCAGGCGAAGTCGAATACGAATTCGCCGTAGGAGTGGGCCTTGCGGAATGCAGGCACCGCGGCTGCGAGTCCCTGGTTATCCGTCAGCGTGAAATAGCACGGATCCCAGCCGGTTTGGATGCCGATACAGCCGGTGTGTTCGAGAGCTGCGAAGAATTCGTGACGTAGGAAGGGGTTGCCGTCGTTGCCCAGCGCATTCCACTCGCGCGCATTCAGCTCATCGATGCTCTTGTGTACGGCGCTCTTCATCATCCTCCACGCAAGTCGAGCATCTCCAGATATTTGTCGGCATCGAGGGCGGCCATGCATCCGGCGCCGGCGGACGTGATGGCCTGCCTGTACACGTGGTCGGCTACATCGCCTGCCGCGAATACACCTGGAACGCTGGTTGCGGTCGCGTCACCCTCGGTGCCGCTCTTGATCCGGATGTAGCCATCGCGCATGTCCAACTGGCCC